>Ga0079098_1008659_pt1 | contig 41658 bp, 42 predicted proteins | sample ADurb_H2B_01_Slu_FD_74559 | JGI IMG/M metagenome (GOLD analysis project Ga0079098, IMG submission 74559) | Active sludge microbial communities from Illinois, USA, of municipal wastewater-treating anaerobic digesters - ADurb_H2B_01_SludgeMetaT... | ecosystem: Engineered > Bioreactor > Anaerobic >...
CGCTCAACAGCTTCCTGGCAATCCGCGCGCAAGCTGTTGTAGGTTGAAGTAGCCAGGCCGCGTCGAACGCCGCTATCGGCGATCACAATCGCGACATCCTTCGGCAAAGGCAGGGTTTGCCAGGCGAGACTGCGCGTGTCCAGTGCCAGGGCGTGCCCAGCTACGCCAAAAGCACACGCGAATTGGTCCATCAGCCCAGAGTTAACCCCCACATATTCGTTTTCGGCTTTCCGGCAGAGCTTCGCCAACTCCATTCTCGGAATGTCCCACTCCCCGGCAGTCTGCCAGGCGAGGGCAAAGCCAACCTCCACCGCGGCTGACGAGCTCAAGCCCGCGCCAATCGGGATGTCCGAGCTATATTGCACCGCCAGCCCCTTCACGGGCAGCCCGGCTTGCTGCAGTGCCCAGGCTACCCCAGCAGGATATAGGGCAAAACCGGGCAGCGGTTGACCGTTGAGGTCCTTTTTACCAGCCAGTTCCTTCAGTGAGAAGGCAGCCTCTGCGTTCAGATTGGCAGCTTGCAAGCGCACCACAGGCTCATCCAGCACATCCACCCGCAGGGTCACATAGCGGTCGATGGCTGCAGGCAGCACCACGCCGTCGTTGTAATCCACATGCTCGCCCAGCAGGTTGACTCTTGCCGGCGAACGGATCATAAAACTGTTCGGATTCAAAAGCTTATTTTGCAGGTTTGACAGCAATTCAGGCAGTTTATTACGCGAAAGGTCAGCCACCAAAGCCTCCTTTTGGGGATGTTTTAGTTGTTTGATACGTAATTCGCGTTGGAGCGCCGAGCTATGGTCTGGCATTTCCTCAACGTACACCAGCCTGGAGGGGCCGTTCATGCGCGTGTACTTTGCCCCCAACCCGGCATTATGCTGCTTCAAACGCCTGAAGGGGTCAGTGCTCCAGCCCGTATAGTACCTTCCATTAGCGCACTCGAGCATGTAGCAATAATAGGGCATTTGGCCGCCTACCGGTTGATCAAAAAGCGGGCAATTGCCATAACGGGTTCGTAAACAAGCCTTCCGATCAAGTCAAAACCCAAGCGTGGTCCAACGATCACGAGCAGAAGCAGGATCATGGGGCTGTAGCGCCGTATGCCATCCAGCGCGGGTTGCCAGGATCGGGGTAAAAAGAATGAGAAAACTTTCTCACCATCCAATGGGGCTATAGGCAGCAAGTTAAAAATGAAAAGCATGATGTTGATCATAACAAAGGTCAGCAGGAAGTATCCAATGGAAGGAAAAATGGTACCTGATGGTTGGTTTATATTCACCAAACTGAAGCGCAGAGGGATTGCAGCCGCGAGAGCCAGCAACAAATTGGTCAGAGGACCCGCCAGAGATACCCACAGGACACCCGCAGGGTTGTTGCGACGGATCGCTTGGGGGTTGATCGGCACAGGCTTTGCCCAGCCAAAACCAGCGATGATCAGCATCAACGTTCCGATGGGGTCCAAGTGGCTGAGCGGGTTGAGCGTCAGGCGCCCTGCGTCCTGAGCGGAGTAATCTCCAAAGCGGGTCGCCGTCCAGGCATGCGCATATTCGTGCAAGGTAAATGCGATTACCAAAGTAAGCACTCTGGCAATGATGGTGGGTGGGTCAAAACTCATAGTTGCTCCAAAATCCCAAATGGGGAACCCTTCAGCGATGGCGGGATTATATCATGCCAGTGTTATAATCCCGCTATGCTGCCTGATATACAACTGGGAGACAAGGTGACTTTGCGCAAGGAGCACCCCTGCGGCGGGTTCGAGTGGGAAGTGGTGCGGCTCGGGGCGGATATTGGGCTGGTTTGCCTGACGTGTAAACGCCGTGTTTTACTCAGCCGGCGCGAGTTGAATCGCCGCCTGAAAAAGCACACCCCAAAAGTAGATTTAGGCGAAAGTAATTCCTGACAATCTTATTAATCTTGCAAAACTCCGTTTTTTTCATTGTAAGATTCATATCCCCGTCATCGCGAGGGAGCGAAGCGACCGTGGCGATCCGCCTTTTCCTTTTTTACCTAATCGTTAGTTGTAGGGCGTGACAAAGTGCCCGTACAAAGGCGTGATTGAGGGCACCGTTAACAATTTGATGGACGAGCGCATCGTACCCTCAATCCACCGAATGAACCATCAATGGTGTTGGCGGATTGGAAGCACAACAAGGTCCCTACATAATAAAGTGTGCAGTGCTTCCAATCTCTCCCAACAATGTTTTCAATTCCCTAAATGCCCTCCCGCAACTGATTACAGGCAGATCGCCACGCTTTTTTGCCTTGCCATTGACCATTGCAATCCCAACCATATCCGTGGCAAAAAATCTCGCGATGACCCATTGGTTCCATGCTCAGCTAATACCATCATCGCCAGCTCGCTTCCCCGTCATCGCGAGGGAGCGAAGCGACCGTGGCGATCCGCCTTTTCCGTACCAATACCTTAGAACACGGCTCCAAGCATTAACTTTCGCGACAATCACATAAACCCGCCTTGAATTATTACAAGCAGATCGCCGCGCTTCGCTCTGGATAACGCGTTGGTTCCATGCTCAGCAATGAGAAGTCTTTTTGAGTTAATTCCGAACCTCTTGGCTTCCAAAAAAGCAAGGAAAATCATAATTTCACAAAATTTCCATTAATGCTAAGGTATAATCTTTAATCAAGATGCCAATACTTCCACCGCATGCTTTTGAAGTCTTTTCGCATAGTCCCGAACAAACCCGCCGGGTGGGCATTCGCCTTGGCAGTTTGCTTCAGGTTGGAGACATCGTTTGCCTTGAGGGCGACCTTGGTTCCGGCAAGACGACTCTTGTGCAAGGCATCACCCAGGGTTGGGGTTCCCCCAGCAAAGTCACTAGTCCGACCTACGTGATCGTCAACGAATATGCCCGGCCAGGAGGCAATACACTTTTCCATTGCGACGCTTATCGATTGCAGCCCGATAATCCCCTCGACAGCGCCATTCTCGACCTGGACCGCGCACTTGCCGATGGAGTGCTGGTGATGGAATGGGCGGAACGCATGAAGACCAGCCTTCCGAAAGAAAACCTTTGGATCCAGATGGACTGGATCAACCCTGACCAACGCCATCTTATCCTGATCCCCCATGGACACCGCTATGAATCCATTCTCAAAAAGCTGCAGCAAGCTTTGTTTGGAGGATAATTATGCTACTGGCAATCGACACTTCCACCGAATGGATAGGCATCGCCCTTTTTAATGGCACTAATGTGGTCGCCGAACAGACCTGGCGCAGCAAAAATTACCACACCGTCGAGTTGATCCCTGCCATCAAAGATATGCTCACCAAGACCCAAACCAAACCCAGCAGCCTGACGGGTGTTGGCGTGGCGCTTGGACCAGGTTCTTTCACGGGTTTGCGGATCGGGCTCAGTGCAGCCAAAGGTATCGCCCTGGGGCAGAACTTGCCCGTGGCGGGCATCCCTTCGCTCGAAATCCTCGCTGCAGCTCAGCCTGGTCTGCGCCGACCGATGCTTGCATTCCTCGAAGTAGGTCGCGGTCGCTATGCCTTCGTCCGCTACCAGTACAAACAGGGCACCTGGCAAGCTGTGACTGACATTATCGTGAATGATATTCGCGGGATGGCAGCCACCATCAAATCTCCAACTTACGTGGTGGGAGAAATGGATGCTGAAGAACGCCAGATCCTTGGGCGCAAGTGGAAGACGGCACGATTAGCCGCCCCCAGCCTTTGCCTCCGCCGTCCAGCCGTACTGGCAGAGCTTGCCTGGGCGAAAATACAGGCAGGTCAGGCGGATGATGCCGCCAGCCTTGCGCCAATTTACGTTCACACGCTGAGCAATGTTCCGGATCTATGAACGCGCACGCTGATGCCAGCCAAATCAGGCTGCGGAGCATGCGTGTGGAAGACCTGGCGCAAGCCGCTGCTCTCGACCGCCTTTCGTTTGCAGATCCCTGGCCTCAGGGATCTTTTGAATACGAACTAAAAGCAAGTAACTACAGTTTGTGCCTGGTCGCAGAAGACCCGGACGCGGCTGAAGGTCAGTCCATCGTGGCTGTATTAGTCATCTGGCTGATCGTGGACGAGGCCCACATCGCGACCATCGCCGTTCACCCGGACTACCGCCACCGCGGCATCGGGCGCAGGCTGCTGGCGGAAGGTCTGCTGCAAGCCGCTGAACGGGGGGCGGTGAAGTCTCTGTTGGAAGTACGCGCTGGCAACACCGAAGCGCTCCATCTCTATTACGGCTTAGGCTACAAGGCTGTTGGCTTACGTCCCAATTATTATCAAACCGAGCAAGAGGATGCCCTCTTGCTGAATCTTGACCCCTTGGATGTGGAAGTTCTAAGGAACTTAATGCAAACATTTACGTCTTAATGGCATGTTTCTGGGGTAGAATCTGTCACTGGAAAAAAGTATGTCAGATATAAACCAATTAAGAACCATTCGGGAGGAAATCCTCCATTGTCAGAAGTGCCCACTTGCAAAAGGGCGCAAGAATGCTGTGCCGGGAGAGGGACCTGCCTCGGTGGACGTCATGTTCATCGGTGAGGGACCGGGTTACCATGAAAACCAGCAAGGGAAGCCTTTTGTAGGTCAGGCTGGCATGTTTCTGGATGAATTACTGGCTTCAGCCGACCTGAAACGGGAAGAGGTTTTCATCACCAACGTGGTCAAATGCCGTCCGCCGGACAATCGCGACCCGATGCCCGAAGAGCTTGCTGCCTGTGCGCATTATCTTGACGAACAAATCGCCCTGCTCGATCCCAAAGTGATTGTCACGCTGGGAAGGTTTTCGATGGCGAAGTTCATCGAAAATGGCAAGATCACCCAGATCCACGGCAAATCTCATCAAGTTGGCAAACGGCTGATCGTCACGATGTACCATCCGGCAGCAGCGCTTCACCAACCAGCATTGAGACCCGCATTAATTGAGGATTTTTCAAAACTACGCCACCTGCTCGGCAAGGAATCGTCTGTTGTCCAGCCTAAAGTCGAAGCGCTTGTCCAACCAAAATGGGAAGCGTCTGTCCCTGAGACAAAATCAGTAAAGAAGGAAGAAAAAACCAATCTCCCCGAACAGTTGAGTCTGTTTTAAATGAAAGGTAAGGAATTGATGGTAAAAGAAGAATTAATTCAAGATATTCAGAAAAAACGTGCAAATATTGCCGTGATCGGTATGGGGTATGTGGGGCTGCCGCTGGCTGTGACTTTTGCCAACGCCGGCTTTAACGTTACGGGCATTGATCCCATCCAGGAAAAAGTGGATATGATCAACCGCGGTGAAAGCTACATATCCGATATCAGCAACGCCCAATTGCGCAAGCATATCGATAACGGCCGCATCCGCGCGACAACCGATTATGCGACCCTCAGCGAAATCGATGCTGTCTCCATCTGCGTTCCTACACCGCTGCGCAAAACCGGTGACCCTGACATGTCTTTTATCGCTCAAGCCAGTGAGGATCTCGCTCCTTATCTGCACCGCAGTATGATCATCGTGCTTGAGTCCAGCACTTATCCGGGCACCACCCGTGAGTTCGTCCTGCCCAAACTGACCGCTAATTCCGACCTCAAAGTTGGCATAGACTTCTTCCTGGCGTTCTCCCCGGAACGCGTTGACCCCGGACGCACCGACTATACCACCTACAACACCCCCAAGGTCGTTGGCGGCATCACCCAGGCGTGTACGGATGTTGCCGTGGCATGGTATCAGCAGGCGATCGAAAAAGTTGTGCCCGTCTCCAGCACCGAAGTGGCAGAGATGGCAAAACTGCTCGAGAACACCTTCCGCATGATCAACATCTCGATGGTCAACGAGCTGGCGCAGATGTGCGAGCGGCTGGAAGTGGATGTTTGGGAAGTGATCGACGCTGCCGCCACCAAGCCATTCGGCTTCATGAAGTTCACCCCCGGACCAGGGCTGGGTGGGCACTGCATCCCGGTGGACCCACTTTACCTGTCCTGGAAAATGAAGACGCTCAATTACACCGCGCGCTTCATTGAACTCGCCTCCGAGATCAACACCAACATGCCGCGTTACGTGGTCACCCGCATCCAGGATGCCCTGAATCGCTATAAGAAACCGCTTAACGGAAGCAAGATCCTGATCCTGGGCGTCTCCTATAAGCCCAACATCAACGACATGCGCGAATCTCCCGCTCTGGACATCATCCATTTACTTCGAGAGAAGGGCGCCATCGTCTCTTACAATGACCCCTACGTTCCTGAGATTGAGGTTGAAGGCGTTCAGATGTTTTCTGAAAAAGAACTTTCAACCTTCCTTGAAAAAGCGGATCTGGTGGCTATCATCACCAATCATGACAAGTTCGACTACAAAATGATCCTCGAGAAATCACAGCTGATCTTCGATGCCCGCAATGCGATGAAAGACGTTGCGAAAAACGATTTGAAAGTGATCAAACTCTGATGAGTGTGTACGTCGTCACCGGCGCGGCAGGTTTCATCGGCTCAGTTGTTGCTGGATTAATGCTGCGCGAGGGGCACACCGTCTTTGGGGTTGATAACCTCAACCACGTATACGACGTCCGCGTGAAAGAACATCGCCTGCAGGCGCTTTTGCCGCAGGCGAATTTTCATTTCATCCGAGACGACATTACCGACCGCGATTTCATCGCCAGGCTGGCTGCCATGGTGCCCTCGGCGGATGCCGTTATTAATCTAGCGGCAATCGCCGGTGTGCGCGCCAGCACCACCGACCCCTGGAGCTACCTCAACACTAATACCCTCGGCAATCTGAACATGCTCGAGTATGCCCGCCACCAACGGGTGCCTAAGTTCATCCTGGCGTCCACTTCAAGCCTCTACGGCAATGAAGGCAAGCCTCCGCATGCCGAGACTGCCTCCACCGAGCATCCCCTGGCGCCTTACGCTGCCAGCAAAAAAGGCGCGGAGGCTTTTGCCTACGCCTATCATCACCTCTACGGCATCGATGTGACCGTTTTGCGCTACTTCACGGTCTATGGTCCTGCTGGCAGACCAGACATGGTCATGTTTCGTTTCTGCCAATGGGTTGCTGAGGGAAAGCCCGTCACGATCACTGGCGACGGCGAACAATCGCGTGGGTTTACCTACGTGGATGACATTGCCCGCGGCACGCTGCTGGCGCTCAAGCCGGTTGGTTTTGATGTTTTCAACCTCGGAGGGCACGAGGTGATCACCATTAACCAGCTTTTGCACACACTTGAGCACCTTCTGGGTAAAAAGGGAAATATCAATTACATTCCCTCCCATCCGGCAGATGTATTTGAAAACGTGGCCGATGTCACCAAAGCCCGCCGTGAACTGGGCTGGGAACCCCAGGTGCCGTTGGATGAAGGCCTGAAACGCCTGGTGGATTGGTATCTCACCAATCGCGATTGGGCGAAAGACGTCGAAACTCCCTGATCTGGCTGCACCCCCCAGAAAATTGGTCGGCGCCTAAGTTATTCGGATGAAACGCCGCGCTCACTCGCCGCTTCACAACGTTTCGAAATAGTGGCTATAATTAGATTGTTCTCTTTGACTGCACCCTGCGCCGTCAACACAGGGCAAGAAAGGAGTTGACATGAAACGCTACCTTCAACAAACAATTATCTTACTGTCTGTTGTGATAATTCTGATGTTTTCCTCCTGCAGCGGGATGCCCATCCGTCTTCCAGCATTTCCAACCTCCGAAAACCCAACTCAAACCACCATCGAACCAAGCCCCCAGCCACTGCCCACATTCGAAGCCCCACCACAGGATACCCTTCTGGAATGGTCCCCTAAACTGAGCGAGGATTACTGTAGATCAGGCAACTCTGGCCAGTTTAGCAGCCTTGTCTTTAACTCCGGCGCTTATTACAGCGTGCAAAGCGGTGACTCGCGCAGTGTCTGGCGTTATCTTCCAGATGAAGAGAGTGGGGTAAAAATTGCCGAATCTCTGGCGGAGGATGGCAAGTTTATCGAGGCACTGCGGGTCAATGACCAGTGGCTGGTAATGCTGATATTTGATCACCCGATGCATGTGCAGGGTTGGCGCGTGGAAGTGCTCAATCTGGAAACGGATGACCAGCAGCGCCTGATTGATAACATCGAAGCCAAGGAGAATATCGTTTACCTCGACATGGAACTGCAGGGAGACATGCTCTACTTCCTCACAAACACCGTCACCGAGGGTAGTACCCAGCAACTATCCACGATCCAAGCCTTCAACCTGGCTGAAAGCACTCAAGAAATCTTGCTAAGCTCGGATTCACACCTGGTTTACAACCAGATGGCGATCTCCGAAAAGTACCTGATGATCAGCCAGAGCCCCCAAGGCAAAGACCCGAACGCGGATTTGCCCATTCTGTTTTACAGCTTTGAAACCCAACAACTCGAAGAACTGATGGAAATCTCGGGGTCATATCCTTTAATGAGCTGGCCGCTCGCGGCCTGGTCTGACCAAGGTCCCAATCAATTTCCGGAAACCTTTAAAATCTTCGATTTCGAAAGCTCGCTTTCATGGCCGTTAATCGTCGATGGCGAGCGTCCATGCAATTTCGATCTAAGCAAAAAATACCTGGTCTGGATCGATCCCTCCGAGCCAACCAGCGCTTTCCCGGCTGTGTTTTTGATGTCCCTCGATGACGGTCATAAAATCACTATAAACACCGAAAGTCAGGAACTCAAGCCGCAGTTCCCGCAGGTCAGGGATGAAAAGTTAATCTTTGGTCTGGTGAGGAATTATCGCAGTCAGGATAGCCAGGGAATGATCTGCGCCATCCCGCTTGAGGACCTGCAAACGCTTTCACAACCGGTGTCAGAGGTTACACCAGCAAATCCTTAGGGTGAGCGCACACCAGTGCTTTCTTATGCTGACCTCCTCACCAACTCCGCCGGCACGACAAAGCCGGCTGTGCGGCGCTGCAACCCGAACACCAAGCATGACCAGTAGTCTGCCGGGGTTGTGGGTTTTGGGCGGATACCAAGATTCAGACGCTGCCTCCTACCATGCGCTGAGTTCTTCCCGCTTTCATACCAACCCAAGTTGGTCGAGATTTATTGATACCAGCATATATGCAGACCCACGATAGCTACAAACCCGTTTGAGCCCATTTGACAACCACACCAATCCGTTTATAATTCAATTCCTGAATTATATGGAAACACAGCTTACCGAACAAGAAAACAGTCGCGCGCTGGAGATGCTTACCTACATCGAAGCCAACCCCGATATCACCCAGATGACTCTCGCGGATGAGCTCGGCGTTGCCGTGGGGACAATCAACTGGTACCTCAAGCGCCTGATCTCCAAAGGCTATGTTAAGGTCAAGCGTGCCCAGCGCAAGAAACTGCGCTACATCATCACGCCGGAGGGAATCGCCCTGCGCGCCAACCTGACCGTCGACTATATCAAGACCTCTTTTGACCTCTACCGCCGCGTGCGCGAGCGCAGCAATCACTGCCTTGAACAGCTCAAGACTGCCGGTTACAATGAGGTGAATATCCTCGGTGACGGCGAGATTGCCGAGGTGATCAGCCTTACTTGTCTTGAACATGGCGTTTCGTTGACCCAGTCACAAAATGCGCCTAAAATCAGGATCGAGGGCATTAAACTTGCACTGATCTTGCCCGAAGATGTGCCTGATCCCACATCTTCATACCCAACCCACTCTGGAGGCTAACATGGATAAGGCTCTTGACCTTGCCACTAAGCGCATTTGTGTCACCGGCGGAGCCGGCTTTTTAGGCACCCACCTCATTCGAAGGCTCAATGAGCACGGCGCGCGAGAGATTTTCGTGCCGCGATATCCCGAATATGACCTGGTCCGCGAAGCGGACATCATCCGCATGATCGACACTGCCAAACCGGATATTATCATCCACCTGGCAGCCAAGGTCGGCGGCATCGGCGCTAATCGCGAGAGACCTGGCGAATTCTTCTACGACAACCTGATGATGGGTGTGCAACTCATCCACCAATCCTGGCTTAAAGGTGTCGAAAAGTTCGTGGCGATCGGTACTATTTGCGCCTATCCCAAGTACACTCCCATTCCTTTCAAAGAGGAAGATCTCTGGAACGGCTACCCCGAAGAAACCAACGCCCCTTACGGGCTGGCAAAGAAGATGCTCCTGGTACAATCGCAAGCCTACCGCGAGCAGTACGGCTATAACTCGATCTTCCTCCTGCCTGTCAACCTCTATGGTCCGGGTGACAACTTCAACCCAGCCAGTTCTCACGTTATCCCCGCTCTGATCCGCAAGTGCCTCGAAGCCAAAGAGCAGGGCGCAACTGAGATCGTCGCCTGGGGCGATGGCAGCCCTACCCGGGAATTTATTTACGTGGAAGATGCCGCGGAGGGCATCACCCTCGCGACCGAGAGATATAACAGCTCTGAACCGGTCAACATCGGCTCAGGTTTTGAGATTTCCATTAAAGACCTGACTGAAACCATCGCGCGTCTGACTGGTTTTACTGGCGATATCCGCTGGGACACGACCAAACCCAACGGTCAGCCCCGCCGCAGGCTGGATACCACCCGTGCCCGTGAGGCGTTCGGCTTTGAAGCCAAAACTGACTTCGAAGAAGGCCTCAAACGCACAATTGACTGGTATGCTAACGAGAGGGCTAATGGCAGAGGCTGATCTGAACCCGTCTGCCCAGGTGGTGACCCTCAAGCCTGCCAAAGGCTGGCTGGGAATCAACCTGAAAGAGCTCTGGCACTACCGCGAGCTGATCTACTTTTTAACCTGGCGCGATATCAAAGTGCGCTACAAGCAGGCTGTCCTCGGCATCGCCTGGTCAGTACTGCAGCCCGTGCTCACCACCGCCATCACGACGGTTGTGTTTGGCATCCTGCTCAAGGTAAACTCGGACGGTCTGCCCTACCCGGTGTTTGCGCTTTCAGCGCTCCTGCCCTGGCATCTCTTCCAGCTTTCTCTGCAGAAAAGCAGCGTCAGCCTGGTGGGGAATTCCAATCTGCTCACAAAGGTTTACTTCCCTCGCGTGATCATCCCGCTTAGCTCGGTGCTGGCAGCCCTGGTGGACTTTGTCATCTCACTGATATTGCTCTTCATTACCATGGCAATCTATAAGATCCCCCTGACCTGGAACATTTTGTGGGTCATCCCGCTCACCCTGCTGACTGTTTTAGCGGCTCTGGCGGTAGGGTTTTGGCTTTCAGCTCTCAACGTGCAGTATCGCGACGTGCAGCAGATGGTGCCATTCCTGATCCAAATCTGGATGTACGCCACGCCGATTGTCTACCCCATCACCACCATCCCCGAAGGTACGTTCAGGTATATCTACAGCCTCAACCCGATGGTAGGGGTGGTGCAGGGCTTCAGGTGGGCGTTCTTTGGCGGCTCTCCGCCGGACATGACCCTGATCATTTCCAGCCTGGCAGTGCTGCTGCTGCTAATTACAGGTTTGTTCTTTTTCCGGCACATGGAAACAACTTTCGCGGACGTGGTGTGATGATGGACAGCGACTTATCCATCCTGGTTCGTGGCATTGGCAAGCGCTATAAGATCGGCGCTACCCAGCAGCGTACCGATACCTTGCGCGATTTGATCACCGCCCAGGCGGAGCGCATCGGCAGCACCCTGCGCGGCAAACGGCATCAATCCAATGACGCAGATCACATCTGGGCTCTGCGGGACGTCAATTTTGAGGTCAAACGCGGGCAAGCCCTGGGCATCATTGGCCGCAACGGCGCCGGCAAGAGCACTTTGCTCAAGGTGCTCTCGCGCGTGACTGACCCGACTGAAGGGTATGGCGAACTGCGCGGTCGCGTCGGCTCGCTGCTGGAAGTGGGTACCGGTTTTCACCCGGAACTGACCGGACGCGAGAACATCTTCCTCAATGGTGCTATTCTCGGCATGCACAAAAAAGAAATTGAAGCCCGTTTTGATGAAATCGTGGCTTTTTCGGAAGTGGAAAAATTCATCGATACGCCCGTCAAGCGCTACTCGTCGGGCATGTACCTGCGCCTGGCTTTCGCCGTGGCTGCCCACCTGGAACCTGAAATTTTGGTGGTGGACGAAGTGTTAGCGGTCGGCGATGCTGACTTCCAGCGCAAGTGCCTGGGCAAGATGGGCGACGTGGCAAATTCTGGCCGCACGGTCTTATTCGTCAGTCACAACATGTCTGCAATCCTTCGTCTCACCCAGGATTCCATCGTGCTCGACAAAGGCAAAGTGCTCCTGCGCGCGCCGTCTTCTGAGGCAGTTGATTTTTATCTCAACCGCGGCCTTTCCAAGCTGGGCGAACGCTTTTGGGAGGAAGATGAGGTGCCTGCTTCCAGTGCGCCTTTCCGACCGCTGGCAATCCGCATCCTGGACAAAGCCGGTCAGATCTCGGATTCTGTCCGCAGTGTTGACCCGATCCGCATCGAGATCGATTACGAACTCACCGAGGATGTCACGGGTTTACGTGTCGGATGTTATCTCTTTACCACGCGTGGTGAACCTATTTTCACCAGCTTCGATACCGATTCAGAAGAGCTTTTCAAGGAATACACAGCCCGTCCAAAAGGCATCTACACCAGCCGCTGTATCATCCCGCCTGATATACTCAACGAAGGACGTTTCCTCCTGGGGATCAACGCCAGCTCCTATGGCATCAGGCGCTACTTCCAGGATGACCAGGCGCTCTCATTCTCGGTGGACGCCTCCGGTGCCCCGGGTACGCACTGGCCCGAACCGCGTCCGGGTCCTGTGCGTCCCGTGCTTGATTGGGAAATTGAGCAGAGGGGCAGCGCATGATGAAAGACCTCCTGAAAAATCTGCTTGGAAAATTCCCCTTCGCGGTGGAAGCTTATTGGTTCTTAGAGGGTTCCAAAAAACCCTGGAACGCCCATTACCAGCTCGCCGGACTGCAGGAAATCCTGCCGCAAGCTGTGGCGGATGTTAAGCAGTTCGGGTTAAATGCTGACCCCCCAAAAAAGGTCTGTGTCTTCGCCACGCTGCACTACTGGATCGAACAGGCTGGCCTGGTAGCGCTTGCCCTCACTGGGCAGGGGCACCAGGTGGAACTTGCCTATCTGCCCTACGCCGAGTGGGATCGACCCATCTCCAATTTTGATCTGCGCATGCAGCACCTCTACAGTCAACAGGTGCTTTTACCCGCTGGCGATGTGATGCGCATTGTGCCATTGTTGAATTTCGATTTGAGTGATGTCAAATTCTCGGATTATCCCCCTGAGTTGAAGGAAATCGTACGGCAGGTTTCGGACTACGACACGCAGTACACCCTGCAGGTCGAGGAAACTGACACAAAGAGCAAGCTCTACAAGCTGCGCCTAAAGCGCAACACCCTGGCAGCCATGGCGCTGTATGACTGGCTGGCGGTATCCCAACCGGACGTCCTGGTCCTGCCCAATGGCACGATCCTTGAAATGGGCGTGGCATATCAGATAGCCCGCCTTCTCGGCATCCGCACTGTAACTTTTGAATTCGCAGACCAGCGCGAACGCATCTGGCTGGCGCAGGATGACGAAATCATGAGCCACCATACAGATGAGCTCTGGCAGGGCTTGGGCGGGCAGCCGCTCCCAGATGCCGCGCGCAAAGCAGTTGGAGACCTCACCTTTGCGCGTAAAAATGCAAAGCTATGGGGGGACTTTGCCCGCCAATGGCAGCAAACCCCCGCCCGCGGCGGTTCTGAGGTGCGCCAGGCGTTGGGGCTGGACGAGCGCCCCGTGGCGCTGCTGGCAACTAATGTACTGGGCGACAGCCTCACGCTCGGGCGCCAGCGCATCTCGGGCACCATGGCGGAGATGATCCTTGGCACCATCCGCTGGTTCCTGGATCACCCGGAAGCCCAGTTGGTAATCCGCGTACATCCTGGTGAACTCAACACCCATGGTACCTCGATGGTGGACGTAATTGAAAAGAACTTCCCCAAATTGCCTGAACACATTCACTTGGTGCGCCCCGGGGATAAGACCAACACCTACGACTTGGTGGAGACGACCGACTTTGGCATCGTCTACACCACCACCGTCGGCTTGGAAATGGCGATGACCGGGCTGCCAGTGGTGGTTACCGGTAAGACCCACTACGCCGAAAAGGGCTTCACGCTTGATCCAGCCAACTGGCAGGATTACGAAAACATACTCTCGAAGCTGGTGGCTGACCCCACCGCCATGCGCCTGAGCCAAAAACAGGTGGAACAAGCCTGGCTTTACGCTTACCTGTTCTTCTTTGAGTTCTCACTGCCCTTCCCATGGCATTTGCTGTGGCTGCACGAGGACTTTCAAGCCCGCCCGATGCGCTTCGTGCTTTCGCCCGAGGGTCAGCAGCGTTACGCTCAGACTTTTGGCTATTTGCTGGGCGAGCCGCTGGACTGGGCAGCCCGCGGACTGGCAAGACTGCCTGCACTTTCAAAACAAGAGGAAACTCTCGAATGAGTCAGGATTCCGTCAAAAAAGAAATCGGTCAGTTCTACGACCAGATCGGCTGGCAGCTGGAAGGCGACGGTATCTACCAAAACGCTCGCTACGAGGATCTGCGTCCGGTTTCATCCGAGTACATTCACCGCTGCCACATGCGCGTCAAACGCCATCTCGCGCCAACTGGAGACTTCCTCCTGGATGCCGGCTCTGGTCCGGTGCAATATGATGATTACCTGACCTATTCGGAAAACTATCGTTACCGGGTCTGTATGGATCTTTCGGTCGTTGCCCTGCAGGAAGCCCGCAAACGCCTTGGCGATAAAGGTATCTACATCAACGCCGATATTGCCAACCTCCCTTTCAAGAATGATACCTTTGACGGCATCGTCTCATTGCACACCATCCACCACGTGCCGATCGAGGAAAAAGTCGGTGTTTACAAAGGTCTTCAGCGTGTGCTAAAGCCCGGCCGCAGCATGGTGACCGTGGACGGCTGGGCGGAAGTGCCACTGGGTAAGGTGATGGGCTTCTTTATGCGCCTTGCCAACCGCCTGCGCCGCTGGACGGGCAAAGAGGCCCCCAAGATGCCCCCGGATGCGCAGTCAAACGAGCAAAACGGGGAGGCCGCAAAGCTGCCAGCAGGCACTTTCGTGCTCAAAACCAGCGCAAAATGGTTCCACAGCGTCATGAAAGACCAACTGCCCTACGAGATTCGCGTTTGGCGCAGTGTGTCGGTAAAATTCTTACGATCAGTGATACAACCCGAATGGGGTGGGCGTCTCTGGTTAAAGATACTGTATCGAGTTGAGGAATGGTTTCCACATTACTTCGGCGAGAAAGGTCAGTATCCGCTGATTATTATTAAAAAGTAAAACGCGCGTGGCGCCAAGGAGATTTTTATGGATTGGCAGAAAAAAGTTGTTTTGGTTACCGGCGGCACCGGTTCTTTTGGAAAGAAATTTATCCGCCTGATGCTGGATGAGTATCACCCGTCAAAGATCATCGTTTTCAGCCGGGATGAGTTGAAACAGCACGAAATGCGCACCACCAGCGGCTTCGATCATCCCACGATCCGCTATTTCATTGGCGACGTGCGCGACCGCGAGCGCCTCTCGCGCGCCTTTTATGGCGTGGATATCGTGGTGCATACCGCCGCGCTCAAGCAGGTGCCTGCCTGTGAGTACAACCCGATGGAAGCTATCAAGACCAATATCCTTGGTTCCAGCAATGTGATCGAAGCAGCAATCGAGAATGGTGTCAGCAAGGTGATGGCGCTTTCCACTGATAAAGCCGTCAACCCAGTCAACCTTTATGGAGCTACCAAGCTGGCAGCCGAGAAGTTAATGGTCCAGAGCAACGCTTATGCCGGCGGACGTAACACGCGCATTTCCTGCACCCGCTATGGCAACGTGGTTGGCTCGCGCGGTTCGGTCGTCCCCCTGTTTCTCAAACAGCGTCCCACCGGCGTCCTGACGATCACCGATGACCGCATGACCCGTTTCTGGATCTCCCTGGAGCAGGGCGCGCGCTTTGTGATCCGCTGTATCGAGCAGATGCAGGGCGGCGAACTCTTTGTGCCGAAGATTCCCAGCATGAAAATGATAGATCTCGCCAAGGCGATGGCTCCCGAAGCGGAAATTCGCATCATTGGCATTCGCCCGGGTGAGAAATTGCACGAATCGCTGATCTCCGAAGATGAAGCCCGCACCACCGTGGAATTGGATGACATGTTTGTGATTCAGCCGGCTGGCGAACCGCTCTGGTTTGGTCACGCCTGGGCTCAGAAAGGCCGCGCCCTTCCCGAAGGCTTCACCTATACCAGCGCTAATAACACCGAGTGGCTGGATGTGGATGGCATTAACGCCATCATCAAACCGATCGAAGCAGAACTGGCAGCGGAAGTGAAGAAATAATGACCCGTCTTCTTGTCACCGGCGCCAGCGGTATGCTGGGCGCAAACCTTGCCCTCCTTGCCCAAGATATGGGCTATGAGGTTTTGGGCTGGACGAACTCCCGTCCCCTGGTTGACGCGCCTTTTGCGACCCGCACGGTGGATTTTAACAATCAGCAGAGCCTGGCGCGGGCTTTCGAAGCCGCACAGCCAGACGCGCTGATCAACTGCGCCGCACAGGCAAACGTTGACGCAGCCGAAAAACAGCCTGAGGCAGCTTATCGCATCAACGCTGAAGCCGCCGGGGAACTGGCAAAGCTGGCGCGGGAAGCCGGCGTGCCCATGATCCATATTTCAACGGATGCCGTGTTTGATGGAACGCAGGGCAATTACAAAGAAACCGACATCCCCAACCCCCTCAATACTTATGCCAAAAGCAAGCTGGCAGGCGAGCATGCCGTGGCACAAGCCAACCCCGAGGCTGCCATTGCCCGCGTGGTCTTCTACGGCTGGTCTCTGACGGGCACACGCAGCCTGGCTGAGTTTTTCTACAACAACCTCACAGCCCGCAAACCTGTGAATGGCTTCACCGATATGTTTTTCTCGCCGCTATATGTAGGGCACCTGGCAAAAGCGCTTTTGGAAATGCTTCAAAAACGCCTGAGCGGCATTTATCATGTTTATTCACCTGAAAGCCTGAGCAAGTATGATTTTGGCGTGCGCCTGGCGCACGAATTTGGATTGGACGCAAACCTGATCCGTCCGATTTCCGCCCGCGACTCCGACCTGCTCACCCGCCGTTCGCTTTACCTGAGCATGAACACCGATAAACTGCAGGCTGCCCTTGGCAAACCGCTCCCAAACCAAAATGAAGGTTTACGCGCCTTGCACGCTCACCTTGATTCCGGTCTGCGCCAGAAATTGCTTTCATTCACCCACTAAGGAGAGGACACATGGAACTTCAAATTGGTAACATCCTGATTGGAGACAATCACCCCACCTGGTTCATTGCCGATATTGCTGCCAATCACGACGGCAGCCTTGAGCGCGCTCTGCATCTCATTCATCTCGCTGCCGAAGCCGGCGCGGATGCCGCCAAATTCCAGAACTTTCGCGGACCTGAAATCGTTTCGGATTATGGTTTTAGCCACATGAACGCGCAGGTCTCGCACCAGGCAAAATGGAAAAAATCCGTCACCCAAGTGTATGACGAAGCCTCCGTACCGTTTGAATGGACGCCGATCCTCAAAGAAGAATGCGACAAAGTGGGCATCACCTATTTTTCATCCCCCTATGACTTTGACGCCATCGACATGCTCGACCCCTTTGTGCCCGCCTACAAGATAGGTTCCGGCGACATCACCTGGATCGAAGCTTGTTTGCGCATGGCACGCAAAGGTAAACCCGTGCTGCTCGCCACGGGAGCCTCCACCATTGGCGACGTGCAGCGGGCGGTCGATGCCATCCTACCGGTGAACCCGCAGTTGGTTCTGATGCAGTGCAACACCAACTACACCGCCGCTGATGGAAACTTTGACAATATCCACCTAAATGTGCTCAAGACCTACCGCCTGATGTGGCCGGATCTCATCCTGGGACTCAGCGACCATACTCACGGGCATGCCACCGTTCTCGGAGCTGTGGCTCTGGGCGCTCGCGTGGTGGAGAAACATTTTACCGATGACAACCACCGCGAAGGTCCCGACCATGCCTTTGCCATGAACCCTGAGAGTTGGGCTGAGATGGTTACCGCCACCCGCCAGCTGGAACGCGCAATGGGCTCCGCTAACAAGACCATCGCAGAAAATGAGCATGATACAGTTGTGGTGCAGCGCCGCTGCCTGCGTGCCGCGCAGGACATCAAGGCTGGGCAGACGCTGACCCGCGAGATGATCGACGTTTTACGCCCTGCTACGCCAGGCGCCATTATGCCTTATGATATCGAACAGGTTGTTGGACTCACCGCCCGCCAGGATATTACCGCCGGGCAGGAACTGCGTTGGACACAACTTGGATAGGAACTGATGCGTATTTTGTACTTCACGCGTGCCGATTCAGTGCACGATCAACGGTTTTTGACAGCCCTGGCGGAAAGCGGGCACGAGGGGTTGGTGCTGCGCCTGCACCCCGGTGAGTACCCCACACCCAGCGGAATACAAGTTGTGGAGTGGAGTGGTTTGGAAGGTTCGCTGACTGAAAATGAGATCCCACGCCTCACCCAGGAACTCAGTGAACTTCTCAAGGCAATTCAACCGAACCTGGTGCATGCCGGACCGCTGCAGGACCTGGCATTCCTGGTCGCAAGAACCGGTTTCTCACCGCTGTTGAGCATGAGTTGGGGGTTCGACCTGATGCACGACGTGCTGGTCAGCCCGGATGCCGCCGAGAAAGCTCGCTTCGCCCTTGGGCATTCCGCGCGTCTGATCACAGATGCCCAATGCTCTGCCGCGCAGGCAGTGCGCATGGGCTTTGACATAGAAAAAATTTGCATATTCCCTTGGGGGGTTGACCTGGCTCACTTCACGCCAGCTTCAGCCCGCGTCCGCGGGACGGTCTGGCGCGAACGGCGCGGCTGGGGCGATAAACGCGTGCTGCTTTGCCAGCGCAGTTGGGAACCCAACTACGGCGTGGATGTTTTGCTCAGAGCTTTCGTTGAAGCTGCCCAAAAAGATGACAGCCTGCGCCTGATCTTGCTCGGAGATGGCAGCCAGCGCGATCAGATTCTTTCAATCCTGGAAGAAGGAAAAGTGAACGACAAAGTCTTTTTGGGCGGACGCGTGCCCAACCAGGAGCTGATCACGTTTTTTGGAGCGGCAGACGTCTTCGTCACGCCCAGCCACGTGGATGGCTCTTCGGTTTCCCTGATGGAAGCCATGGCTTGCGGACTGCCTACCATCGCATCGGATATCCCTGCCAACGCTGAGTGGATCGCCGAAGGGCAGACTGGCTGGTTATTCCCTGATGGAGACAATCACGCACTGGCAGAGTTGCTGCTGCAAATCCCATCGTTTGATTTACCCACGGTTGGCACACGTGCCCGTAAGGTTGCCGAAAAACGCGCCGACTGGCGGCGAAATAAACAATTGCTGTTCCTGTGCTGGGAACAAGCCATGACCTCTTCAAAAGGAGGGTCTCTATGAAAACCAGAATCCCGCTAATACTCTTGGTCGTGATGATTCTGACCGTGGCGTGCAGCCTGCCTTCCTTTGGCAAAAAAGAAACGTCCATCCCCCCAACGCCAACCCCCGACACCGGCATGCAGCTTTACTACGGCAACGGAATGCAGATCATGCTGCCAACTTCTTACGTGGCGGAGGATATCGACAGTGCCCTGCCGACAATCATTGCCACGATCAAAGATTTTGTGGGTGGCGAGTCTGGCCCACTTTCAGGCCTGGTTGACAGCATCGAAGGCAATATCGGTTGGTATGGGTATGACGGCGGTACCGCTGCGGTCTATCCCACCCGTCTGATCATCCTGCGCAACAAGGCTTTTTCGAAATTGCCAATCAGCATGATCACCCTTGGGCTCGAGCAAGTGCTCGGCAATGATTCTGCGTTGGTTGACAGCGATTCGATCAAGCTTGGTGGTCGCGACATTACGCGGTTGAGTTATTCCAAAGACTCTACCGCCTGGGTAGCCTACCTGTTCAAGGAAGCCGATTACCTCTGGGTGGCACTGTACCTGACCACGCCAGCTAACATGGCGGCTGAGATGGATGACTTTGAATTCAGCGTGGGCTCAATCCAGATCGACGCCGTCCAACCGACGCCCTAACGGAGCAATGTGAGCGAACCTAAAACTGTTGCAATCATCCAGGCGCGCATGAGCTCCTCGCGCCTGCCAGGCAAAGTGTTGCGCCTGGTGGGGAGCCAGCCAATGCTGGCTCGCGTGGTGGCACGCGCCAGCCGCGCCAGCCTGGTGGACGAGGTTATGGTGGCGACCACCACTGACCCCAGCGATGAGCCGATTGCCAGTTACTGTGAAACAGCAGGCATCACCTGCTTCCGGGGCGACCTCTATGATGTGTTGGACCGTTATTACCAGGCTGCCAGGGCTTCTGGCGCAAGCGTAGTGGTGAGGCTGACCGCAGATTGCCCGATGATCGACCCGGAAGAGATCAATCGGACGATCACGCAATTCCACCTGACCTGCGCTGACTTCACCGCAAACCGCCTGCCCCCGCCTTTCAGACGGACTACCGCCATCGGCATGGATACTGAGGTGGTTTCGTTCGCAGCGCTTGAACGCGCCTGGCAGGAAGCTGCTGAGCCTTTTGAACGCGAACATGTTATGCCTTATCTTTACGACATGCCCGGTCGTTTCAAGATCAGCGTCGCTGATTGGGAAGAAGACCTGAGCCACTTACGATTCACCGTCGATACTCCTGCAGATCTCGACGTTGCCAACCAGGTGTATGCCGAATTCGATGACCGTGATGATTTCACCCTGCAAGACCTGCTGGCTGCCAACGCGCTCCATCCTGAATGGCAAGCACAGTTGGCTGGAGTGAAACATAAGGACCTTTTTGAGGTTGATCACCGTGCAAAAAAGCCGGACCAGGGGCAAACAACAGAAAGAAATGAGCCTCATGACAGTTAACCTGCTCACATCCGAACTCTGCTGCCCGCTCTGCGGTAAATCAAAAGCTAAAGTTCTTTCTGAAATGGACTCGTTCGGCTTTAAAGTCAGATACTATCTCTGCCAGACGTGCGGATTCGTCTTCCAAAATTTCAGAGAAAGCGCTGCTGCGGACCCCGCTTTTTACGCAGAGACCTATCGCCAACTATACCAGGCGACCGAAGAACCCACAGCCAAAGATTTGCGTCAGCAGCGTCTTCGCGCGGAGTACCAGCTCGATTTAATGCAGAAGCATGGTGTCTGCCGGTTGTGGCGCGCACTGGATATCGGCGCGTCGTCTGGCACACTAATGCAAACCATCCACGAAGCCTACGGAGCCGAAATGATCGGCGTGGAACCGGGTAATGCTTACCGCAAGCTGGCGGAGGAGAAGGGCTTCAAACTTTATCCCTCCCTCGAACAACTTCGAGGCAGTGAAACAGGTAAGTTTGACCTGGTAACGATGATGCACGTGCTCGAACACCTCGAAGACCCACTGGGCACACTGAAAGAGATCAGGACCCACTTGTTGGAGGACCGCGGCTTTTTGCTGGTGGAAGTGCCCAACTTTTATGCACACGACTCCTACGAACTGGCACATTTGAGCTGCTTTACTGAACACACCCTGTCCGAAATGCTCAAGCAGGCTGGGTACAAGATCATGCACATGCGCAAACACGGCTACCCGCGGTCGGAGACGCTTGACCTTTACCTGACGGTTCTTGCCCGTCCGGAGAACGAACCAGAGGAGAATGTAGCGATTATCCCCGAAAGGTTCGTTGCCCTCAAACGCAGTCTGAGCACGCTCAAACGGAATTTGCTGACCAGAATCATGCCAGGCAAAACCTGGCTGCCCCTGGAGGAAAAAGCCTGATGCCGCCCGCCCTGACCCTGTTCACCGCTCCCAAGCCGTTCACCAACCCGCACATTGCCCTGATCCAGCGCAACGCGTTCCGAAGCTGGCAGGCACTCGGAGAGTCGGTTGAAATTGTCCTGATCGGTTCCGACGAAGGCATCGCGGATGCCGCCGCCGAGTCCGGCTTCCGGTATCTGCCGGATGTACCCGTCAATCAGCTTGGCACGCCCCTCATCAGCGGCATCTTCAAGCTCGGTCGCGAGGTCAATCAAAGCCCGCTGCTGGCTTATGTCAACGCCGATATCATCCTTTTCCCTAATTTTTTGGAAGTTGCTCAACAAGTTGCGGAAAAATTGCCAAAGTTTCTGCTGGTCGGACAGCGCTGGGATCTGGAAGTCACTGAATGTTTGAACTTCGCGGGTGATTGGGCTGAACCTCTGCGCCGGCGTACCTGGCGGGATGGAAAACTGCATATGCGTGCGGGGAGCGACTATTTCGTCTTCCCACGCGCGTGTTTTCAGGACATTCCGGATTTCACGGTCGGACGCGCGGGTTGGGACAACTGGATGATCTTCAAAGCCAGGCAGGAAAACTGGCCGGTCGTAGACTGCACCTCCGACCTCGACATTATCCACCAAAATCACGACTACAGCCACCTGCCGAACGGACAGCCGCACTACCGACTTCCGGAAACAGGCGAGAACATCCGCCTGGCAGGCGGGCGGCGTGCAATTTTTGACCTCAACGATGCTTCGCATCGCCTGGTCCGCGGCAAAATCGAAGCCATGCCGCGCGACTGGAAGGGCAAACTGCGCGAGTTCCAGAACCGTCCGATGCTCAAAAACAACAATTTCGCGCTCACCCAACTGCTATTCACCCTGTTTCAGCCGAAGCGGGCTTGGGCTGAGTTTTTGAAAAACCGGGAAATGCAAAAAATCATGCAGTCATCCCGGAATTCGGCATCGAAGTAGAGGAGTTGGTTATGCGAGTTGGGCAAAATCCTGCAAAAGCAGTCAAAGAAGTGGCAAAACCGAAGCGGATCACGGTTGCTGTGCTGAACTACATCCCATTCATGAGCGGGTTTTTCGCGGAAACCTTCGACGTGCTCAAGCTTTGCCTTGGCAGTATCTGGGAAAACACCGATTTGCCCTATGACCTCTTGGTATTCGATAATGCCTCCTGCCCGGAGGTGCGCCAATACCTCGTCGAGAAGCAGCAGGAGGGTAAGATCCAGTTCCTGATCCTCTCAGACACCAACCTGGGCAAGGGCGGCGCCTGGAATATCATGCTGGCTGCCGCTCCGGGTGAAGTGATTGCCTACACAGATAATGACTGCTACTTTTTCCCGGGTTGGCTTTCCAACTCACTCAAGTTGCTCGAAACCTACCCCAACGTGGGCATGGTCACCTCACGCCCGATTGCCAATGATAACGCTTACAACTCCAGCACGGTTGCCTGGGCACAAAGTGAGCCCGAAGCTGAAATTCAGTTTGGCAAGTTCCTGAAATGGGAAGACTTCCATTCCTTTGTCTCCAGCCTCGGTGTAACCGAAGAAGAGGCCAGGCAGCGTTATGCCGTGCTTGAGGATGCCACTCTCACGTACAAGGGCGTGCCAGCCTACCTGGGAGCCATCCATTATCAGTTCCTGGCATACAAACGCGTTTTGCAGCAGTTCCTGCCATTCGAAATGGACCGTCCCATGGGGCAGGTGCAGCGCTTGGACGGCAATATCAATGATGCTGGCTATCTGCGGTTGATGACTGCCACCCCCTATATGCAGAACATGAGCAACCAGGTTCCCGATTGGCTCAAGCAAGAGACTCCAAAAGCTGCCATTAAATTACCGGAAAAGAAAAACGGCTTCCAGTTAAAGAACCTTCGCGTCATCAAGTGGCCATTGATGCGTCTTTATGATTGGATCTTCAAAATCTATTGGAGAGAAGAATAGCTTATCACCAGTTACTGGAGAAACAGATGAAATTTTTAATTGCAGGCTTGGGTTCCATCGGCAGGCGCCACTTGCGCAACTTACGCGCGCTCGGGCAGCAAGACATTATCCTCTACCGCACCCATCAAGCCACCTTGCCGGACGCGGAGCTTGGCGATTTGCCAACGTTTACGGAGCTAAGCCTCGCGCTTGCTGAAAAACCCGATGGTGTCATCGTCGCCAACCCTACCGCGCTGCACCTGCAGGTAGCGATTGCTGCCGCTAAGGCTGGCGCGGCACTACTAATTGAAAAACCGATATCAGACGGTCTCGCCGGGCTTGGCGAATTGCGATCTGCGCTTGCACAAAGCGGCAAGCCAGCCATGGTGGGGTTTCATTTCCGCTTTCACCCGGTGTTGAACCAATTGAAGACCCTAATCGAAAGCGGTCAGCTTGGCAAGCCGCTCTCCGCGCACGCCCACTGGGGCGAATACCTGCCTGGCTGGCACCCTTGGGAGGACTACCGCCGCTCTTACGCGGCTCGCGCCAATCTTGGCGGGGGTGTGGTGAACACGCTCTCGCACCCTTTGGACTATTTGCGCTGGCTGCTGGGAGAGGTGGAAAGCGTTAGTGCCTGGACTGGGAAGCTGAGCGAGCTTGAGATGGATGTGGAAGATCACGCCGACATCCTGCTTCGCTTTGCTGCCGGGGAGGTAGCCAGCGTGCATCTGGATTATTATCAGCGCCCTCCTTCCCATACACTCGAGATCACCTGCGAGGATGGACGGATTTGCTGGGATAATGCCACTGGTGAAGCCCAGGTCTTTCACGCACATAGCGGCGCAGCCGACTTGCTGGTGCCGCCGGAAGGATTTGAGCGCAATCAGATGTTCCTTGACGAAATGGCGACCTTTGTGCACCTGTGCCAGGGTGAAACACTGCCGCACTGCACGCTCGCGGATGGCATCCGGGCTCAGGAGCTTGTGCTCGCTATCAAGCAGTCTGCAGCTCAAGACGGCTGCATGGTCAGGCTTGCCTGATGGTAGAATTCAGACGACATTAACACGAGGCAACCATGAGTAGCAATATCCTTGAAAAATTCGACCTCCACGGCAGAACAGCCGTCGTCACCGGCGGTGCTGGTCTTTTGGGGCGGCAATTTTCGCTGGCTCTTGCCCAGGCAGGCGCAAATGTTCTGGTGGCAGATTTGGCACAAACCGCTGCTGAAGCCCACGCCCTCACCCTGCGCGAGCAAGGCTTGCGGGCTGAAGGCATTGGCGTGGATGTCACCAATCCTAATTCCACCCAAGCAATGGTCCAGGCCGCCCAGGAGATCTTTGGCGGGCTGGACATTTTGGTCAACAGCGCCGCGCTTGATCCCAAGTTTGACCCTGCCAATGTCAGCGCGCAAGGCGCCAATGCTTTTGAAAGCTATTCGCTCGACTCCTGGCGCCAGGCACTGGATGTCAACCTGACAGGCATGTTCCTCGCTTCGCAGGCTGTTGTTCAGCCCATGCTCGCAGCAGGCAAAGGCGTGATCATTAACATTTGCTCCACCTACGGATTGGTGGGTCCGGATCAGCGGCTCTACGAACGTCCGGATGGCAGCCGTTCTTTCAAACCCGTCTACTACTCCGTGACCAAAGCCGGTGTGCTTGGCTTTACGCGCTACCTGGCAGCTTATTATGCCGGCAAGAACATCCGCGTCAATGCCCTAACCCCTGGTGGGGTTTATAACGGGCATGATGAAGTCTTCACGGCGCAATACTCCGCCCGTGCTATTCTGGGGCGCATGGCAAACATCGACGAAATGAGTGCCGCCATGCTCTTCCTGTGCTCGGATGCCAGCAGCTACATGACTGGCAGCAACCTGGTGGTCGATGGAGGCTGGACGGCATGGTAGGCAAACCCGAAGTGCTGGCCTTGATCCCCGCAAGGGGCGGCTCAAAGGGCATTCCGCGCAAGAACATCCGCGATTTTGCTGGCGCACCGCTGATCGCTTACAGCATTGCCGCCGCGTTGCAGGCGCAGCATGTGACGCGCGTGATCGTTTCCACCGATGATGAAGAGATTGCCGCTGTCGCCCGCCAGTGGGGTGCCGAAACGCCTTTCTTGCGGCCTACAGAACTCGCCCAGGACGACATCACCGATCTGCCCGTATTCCAACAGGCTCTCGCCTGGCTGGCTGAATATGAAGCGTATCACCCGGAGTTCGTGGTGCAATTGCGACCAACCTCACCTGTACGACCTGTAGGTTTGATCGATGACGCAATCGAGCTGATGCTGACCAACCCCCAGGCGGATTGTGTGCGCGGCGTGGTGCCCAGCGGACAAAACCCTTTCAAGATGTGGCGGATTGAACCTGACTCACACCAGCTTAAGCCCCTTTTGAGTCTGCCGAACGTGAAGGAGCCCTATAACGCTCCGCGTCAGGAACTTCCAAAGACTTACTGGCAAACAGGCCATATCGACGTTATTCGCACCAGCACCATCCTTGAAAAAGGGTCCCTCACTGGCGATGTTATTCTGCCGATACTGATTGACCCTCGCTACACAGTAGACATCGACACCCCGTCGGATATGGTGCGCTATGCCGGGCTGATGCAAGATCCTGAGCTTAAGCCAATCGATCCGCTCAAAAGCAGGCGGCAGTTTCCGTCTCAGCCGCAGCTGCTGGTGATGGATTTTGACGGCGTCTTCACTGACGACACTGTCATCACAGACCAGGACGGGCGTGAAAGCGTGATCTGCAGCCGCTCCGATGGCTTTGGCCTTGATATGCTGCGCCAGCATGGCAAAGTGCATGCCCTAATCCTATCGCGTGAAGAAAACCCGGTAGTCAGCGCCAGAGCACACAAACTGAAACTTGAAGTCTACCAGGGCGTGCAAGACAAGGCTCAGGCTATCCAGCAGCTTATTAAAGAACGCAACCTGGCCCAGGCAGAGGTTATTTATATTGGCAATGACCTGAACGATCTGCCTGTATTACCTTATGTGGGATACTTTGCTTGTCCCCAGGACGCACACTCCGAAGTAATCCGGCGGGCGGACTTGGTGCTGAGCAAACCCGGCGGTTGCGGTGCTATCCGTGAGTTGGTTGAAATTATCCTTAGGAGCGAACATGAATCGTGAAGTGAGTATTGGTAACCGCAAGATTGGTGACGGATATCCCGCTTATATAATTGGCGAAATCGGAATAAACCACAACGGCGACATTGATGTCGCAAAAAAATTGATGGAGGTTGCCAAAAATGCCGGCGCCGATGCGGTCAAATTCCAGAAACGGACACCCGAACTGTGTGTGCCGGAACATCAACGCAACCAAATGCGCGACACCCCCTGGGGCTATATCACGTACCTGGAATACCGCTACAAAGTGGAGTTCGATGAGGAAGCTTACACGGAAATCGATCGATATGCCAAAGAAATTGGTATCGACTGGTTTGCCTCCTCGTGGGATATCCCTTCGCTGGAGTTCATCGAGCGATTCAATCCCCCTGCCCATAAAATTCCTTCCGCGCTTCTGACGGACCTGGAGTTGTTGCGGGCTTACCGCGCCACGGGCAAACCGCTGATCGTCTCGACTGGAATGTCCACGCTCGAGGAAATCAAGGCTGCACTCGAACTCATCGGTGAAGAAAACCTGATCCTCTGCCACACCACCAGCAGTTATCCCTGCCCACCAGAGGAGCTTAACCTGCGTATGATCCAAACTCTGCGCGGCATGACCAGCATTTGCCCGATCGGATACTCCGGCCACGAAGTAGGTTTGGTGCCCTCAGCAGTAGCTGTGGCGATGGGCGCCTGCCTGGTGGAGCGCCACATCACGCTTGACCGCGCCATGTGGGGCTCCGACCAGAGCGCCTCGGTGGAACCGCAAGGCCTTGCCAGCCTGGTGAAGTACATCCGCGTCACGGAGCGTTCGCTGGGTGATGGCGTCAAACGCGTTTATGACAGCGAGTTGTCTTCGTTGAGCAAATTAAGGCGGTTTAGCCAGTAAGATGAAAACCCCTGAGTTTATTGACCGCGTGCGCAGGAGAGTAAAGGTTGAGGCGGCACATCGTGCCAACGATCGTCGTTTTGTTGCCTTATCAAGCCAGGTGGCTGCCAACTCACCTGAAAGGTCCGCAGCACCAGTGATCTTTTTTGATGCCTCTACGCGTTTGACCGGCACCAGTCTGAATGCGGCTTTTGCGGCTTTGAGCGCTTGGTCGCTTGAGCTCAAAGGCGTGCGTGTGATCCATTTTGTCTGCCAGCAAGGCCTGGCACCCTGCGTTTTCGGCACGAAACGCAATTCCATGCACCAAAATCCGCCGTGCAAAGGATGCATACGGCAATCCGAAGCACTTTTCGGTCAGTCAGAGAAGACCTATTTCGGGTTTGACGCAGAGGCAATGCCAGAAGGTTTACTGGAACCTCTTGGGCTCGATCAGCTAAGCCGTTTCACCTATGCTGATCTGCCTCTTGGTGAGCTGGCTTTGCCCTCGATGCGCTGGATCCTACGCAGACATCACTTGAATGACGACGAACTGACTCGATCCCTGTTCAAACAGTACATCCGCTCGGCTTACTCGTTGGCACTGCAGTTTGAAGCGCTGGTCATTGAGACCCAACCACAGACCGTGGTGGTCTTTAATGGCATGCAGTACCCCGAAGCGACTGCCCGATGGGTGGCGCGCAAGCACGGCATCCGCGTCATCAGCCACGAAGTTGGGCTGCGTCCTTTCAGCGCGTATTTCACCGAAGGGGATGCCACCGCTTATGATCTCGATATTCCCGCGGATTTCCAATTGAATGACGCTCAGAACCAGAGGTTGGATGATTATCTGAGCAAGCGCTTCAAAGGCGATTTTCACATGGCAGGGGTCAAGTTCTGGCCGGAAATGAGCGAGCTCAGCCCGGAATTCCTGCAAAAAGCAGCCGGATTCAAACAAATAGTACCGGTCTTCACCAATGTCATTTTCGATACCAGCCAACCGCACGCCAACGTGCTGTTTGAAGACATGTTCACCTGGCTCGATTCCCTGCTGAACACCGTCATTGCACACCCTGATACCTTATTTGTCATCCGTGCCCACCCCGACGAGGCTCGCATTGGCAAAGCCAGCGAAGAATCGGTGGCCGAGTGGGCGGAAGCACGCGGTGTAAGCAATATCCCCAACCTGCACTTTATCCCGCCCCAGGAGTACGTTAATTCCTACGACCTGATCCGCATGGCGAAGTTCGTGCTGATCTACAACTCCACGATCGGATTGGAAGCCTCCATTCTCGGCGCAGCAGTGCTTTCCGCTGGCAAGGCGCGTTTCACCGCCTCCGAGGTGGCATGGTTACCGGAAACTAAAGCCGCCTACCAGGCCAAACTCGACTTCCTGTTAGAAACAGAGACAGTAGAGGTGCCGGCGCACTTCAAGCACAATGCCCGCCGCTTTCTCTACTGGCAACTTTACCGCTCCTCGCTCAGCTTCGAAGACTTTTTGAAACCAGATGGCGTCTGGCCCGGATATGTGACCCTTAAAGACTTCCCATGGCAGGCACTGATGCCCGAAAACTCAGCCACGCTGCAGACCATCCATGATGGCATCCTGCGCGGCGGGGATTTTATGCTCAAGGAGGACCCCCAATGAAACTCAAGAAGATCGTTGCCCTGGTGCCCATGCGCCACGACTCCAAACGCGTGCCCGGAAAGAATTACCGCCCGATGTGCGGCAAGCCGCTGTACGCGCACATCATCGAGACCCTCATGAGCGTTGAAACGATCAGCCAGGTGGTTGTGGATACCGATTCGCCGCCAGTTATCGAAGGGCTCGCGCGAGACTACCCGCAGGTGAAGGTGTTGCTGCGCCCGGAGGAATTGCGCGCCGACACCACCCCTACCAACGAAATCCTGGTCTATGATACTGCCCAGGTTCCCGCGGATCTCTACCTGCAGACGCACTGTACCAATCCGCTGCTCAAGGCGGAAACAATCCGGCGCGCCATCACCCAACTGCGCAATTCTTACCCAGAATATGATTCCCTTTTTGGCGTCACCCGGCTGCAGACCCGCCTTTGGGATGAACTTGGGCGTGCGGTAAACCACAACCCTGCTGTCTTGCTACGCACGCAGGATCTTCCTCCAATCTACGAAGAAAACTCCTGCATCTACCTTTTCACCCGTGAAACCCTGCTCACAAGACGCAACCGGCTGGGTGAGAGACCGATGATGTTCGAGATTGATGCCCTCGAAGCCACCGACATCGACGTGGAGCTGGATTTTGTCATCGCTGAGACGCTGATGGCTCACCAAAACAAACAATGAGGTCGTTCGAATGAAGAACGTGTTAGTCTCTGCCCCTTACATGCTGCCTTTCATGGACCGATTTGGTCCTGTTTTGGAACATTTCGGCATCCATCCTATCATCCCGGAAGTCCATGAACGGCTTGAAGCTGAGGAAATTCTGCGCTATGCCGGTCAGTTTGAAGGCACTATCTGCGGCGATGACCGCTACAGTGCCGAAGTCATCAGAGCCTGCCTACCCGCCTTGAAAGTAATTTCCAAGTGGGGCACCGGCATTGACTCAATTGACAAGGAAGCCGCAGAATCCATGGGTGTGCGGGTCTTGAATACGCCCAACGCCTTTACCGTGCCTGTATCTGAAAGCGTGATGAGCAGCGTGCTCAATTTCGCCCGCTTGCAGCCCTGGATGGACCGCGCTATGAAGAAAGGCGTTTGGGACAAAATTCCCGGGCACACTCTGAGTGAATCAACTCTTGGGGTCGTAGGCGTGGGCAATTGTGGTAAGGCTGTCCTGAGAAGAGCGCGTGCCTTCGGCATGAAGCTGCTCGGAAACGACATCGTCGAGATCGCGCCTGACTTCCTGGTGGAATACGGCGTGGAGATGACTACGCTGGAGGATTTGCTGCAGCGTGCGGACTATATCAGCCTCAACACCACCCTGACTCCCTCTGCCTATCATCTGATCAACGCGGAAACGTTGCGCATGGTCAAACCTAACGCAGTGCTGATCAACACCTCACGCGGAGCGGTAGTGCACGAGGCTGCACTGGTTGAGGCCTTGCAGCAAGGACGGCTGAGAGGCGCGGCGCTGGATGTGTTTGAGCAGGAACCTCTGCCGCTGGATAGTCCGTTACTGCAGATGGATAACGTTCTGCTTTCACCCCACAACACCAACAGCAGCCCGTTTTATTGGGAACGAGTCCACTGGAACACCCTGCGCAATTTGCTGATCGGGCTTGATATTCCGGTGGGAGATATTGCCAGCCTTAAAGCGCTGGAAAAACGAGCATAATGCTGACAGAAGAGGACTTACCATGAGCGATATGAAGAAAACCATGCTGATCACCGGCGCCGCCGGAGGTGTGGGGCGGGCAACTGTAAAGCACTTCCATGAACGCGGCTTCCGCGTGATTGGCGTTGACCGTCAAAGTGTCTATGCGGAATTCCCAGCCGACGGGCTTTTCATCCAGGCGGATATCTCCGTTCCCGAGAACCTCGAGAATATCTTTGCCCAGGCGACCGAATTCACACCGACCCTGGATGTGCTGGTGAACAACGCTGGCTTCCAGGTGACCAAACCCCTGGTCGAAACAACGGTTGAGGAATGGGATATGGTGATGGCATCCAACCTGCGCTCGGTTTTCCTTGGAGCCAAGCTGGCTTACCCGCTGCTGAAAGCGGAAGGCGGCGGCGCGATCGTGAACGTTTCATCAGTGCACGCCGTGGCCACCAGCGCCAACATTGCTGCCTATGCTGCCAGCAAAGGCGGGCTGCTTGCCCTGACCCGCGCCATGGCGATCGAGTTCGCGCCGGATAACATCCGCGTGAACGCCGTTTTACCCGGGGCAGTGGACACACCCATGCTGCGTGCCGGTTTCCACCGCGGACGAGAAAACGAAGCATCCGAAGAGAGCCAACTGGCAGCTCTGGCAGCCAAAACCGTCAACGGACGCGTCGCGCTGCCAGAAGAAATCGCTTCGGTGATTTATTTCCTGGCAGACAATGCCCAGTCCAGCTTTATTACCGGGCAGGGGCTGCTTGCTGATGGCGGCGCCACCTGCCGACTGAGCACTGAGTGAGTATGAGCCAGCCAAATCCAAGTCCTGAAGTATCTCTGCTGGGTCGCCTTGCCCGTAATGGCTACGACTTTCTCAAGCGCGTTCCTGAGCTGCCCGCGGCTTACCTGCACCCCTGGCGGCGCGAATCCCGCCGAAGGCTGGGTCAGTTGAAGGATAGCCACAAAGGAGAACGCTGTTTTATCGTTGGCAATGGGCCTTCGCTAAAAAAAACCGACCTCAGCCGGCTGAAGAACGAGTTCGCGATTGGCATGAATCGGGTCTTTCTGGCATCCAAGGAGCTTGGTTTCACCCCCAGCTGCCTGGTCTGCGTCAATGACCTGGTAGTGGAACAGTCCGTGCCCGAATTCAACGCCCTGCAGATGCCCAAGTTTTTCTCATGGCGCGCCAGCAAATGGCTGCAAATGGATGACTGGATGCATTTTATCTACACCACCTACACCACCCCAAAGTTTGCCACCGATGTACGCAATCGGGTTTGGGAAGGCGCCACGGTAACCAACGTCTGCCTGCAGCTTGCCTACCACATGGGCTTTCAGGAAGTGATCCTGATCGGGGTAGACCACAGCTTTGCCACCAAGGGGAAACCCAACACCACTGTGGAATCCCAGGGCGATGACCCCAATCATTTCTCGGCGGCTTACTTTGGCAAGGGCTTCCGCTGGCAACTGCCAGACCTGGAAACCTCCGAAATGGGCTACCGCATGGCACGCCAGGCCTATGAAAAAGCTGGACGGCGCGTGTTGGACGCAACCATCGACGGCAAGCTGGATATCTTCGAAAAGGTTGATTACCTGAGTTTGTTTGGGTAGAAGCAACCGAAAATCACTGACAGGGTGCCTGCGTAAGCCTCACCCTTTCTCCCCAGCAAAGCCCACAGCAGACTATAATGAGAAAATGCAACACGCTCCACTGGTAAGCATCGTCACCCCCTCTTTCAACCAGGCTGCCTTCCTTGAGCAGACACTTCGATCTGTTTTGGAACAGGATTATCCAAGTATTGAATACTGGGTCATCGATGGCGGGTCAACGGATACCAGCGTTGAGATCATCAAGCAATACGCGCCAAGGCTTGCAGGGTGGGTTTCTGAAAAAGACAAAGGTCAGGCAGACGGCATCAACAAGGGGTTTGCCAAAGCCACTGGTGAGATCATAGGTTGGCTCAATTCGGATGATCTCTACTATCCGGGCGCAATCGCTGGTGCCGTTGAAGCTTTCCGTTTATACCCTGAAGCCTCTTTCGTTTTCAGCGACGTTGAATCGATTGACGAGTATGGAAATGCCTTCAATCTGATGCGCTATGGCGATTGGAAACTGCCGGACCTGATGACCTTCCACATTATTGGTCAGCCTGGCGTTTTTATGCGCCGCGCGGTGCTGGAGCAAGCTGGCTATCTGGACCTCAGCTACAACTACCTGCTCGATGTGCAGCTCTGGCTCAAAATGGCTGCCATCGCCGAGCCATATTACGTGCCCGGAGCCGTCTGGGCGGCAGCACGCATTCACTCGGACGCCAAGAACATCGCCCACGCGAAAGATTTCGGCGCGGAAGCATTCCGCCTTGCCAAATGGTTGTGCGAGGAAGAGCGGTTTTACCCGCTTTCAGGCAAATTGTTCAACAAAATCTGGGCGGGAGCGCACCGCCTGAACGCCTTCTACCTGGTGGAAGCCGGTCAATACAAGCCTGCCTTGCGGTCGTACGCAAAAATGCTGCGCCTGGCGCCTTCCGCTTCAAAGGGCACGCTCAAACGCATGGGCTATGCCGTGCTTGGCGCGCTCGGCGCGCAAAATTTACGGCAGAGTTACGCAAACTGGCGCTTGAAACACTATCAAAACAGCCAAAACAAGGGAGGAAAGCATGCCTGATCAGCCAAAAGTCAGCATCATCACCCCCTCCTTCAACCAGGCGCGCTTCCTTGACCAAACCATGCGGAGCGTGCTCGAGCAGGACTACCCCAACATTGAATATATTGTCATGGATGGTGGTTCCAGCGACGGCAGCCTGGAAATCATCCAAAAATACGCTGATCGCCTGGCATACTGGCAGAGTCAGAAAGACAAAGGGCAGACCGACGCCATCAACCAGGGCTTCGCGCGTGCCACGGGCGAGATCCTGGCGTGGCTCAATTCAGATGACATTCTCTATCCGGGGGCTGTAAGTGCTGCTGTGCGGCAGCTTCAGGAGCACCCCGAGGTTGGCCTGGTCTACGGCGACTGCCATTGGATCAATGCTGAAGGCAAGGTCATTGGCAATTTCCCGGCAGCCCAGACTGACCTGAAAAAACTGCGCCGCGGCTACGTGCACATCCCGCAGCAGACCGCTTTCTTCCGCGCGGATCTCTGGCGCAAAGTGGGACCCCTGGACGACAGTTTTTACTTTGCCATGGATTATGACCTCTGGACGCGCCTGGCAGCCGAAGTACCGCTGCTTTATGTGCCTGAGCTCTGGGCGGCATTCCGCCTGCACGAAGGTGCGAAATCCATAGCCGCGGATGACCGCTGCTGGCCGGAAATGCTGCGTGTGCACTACCGTGACGGGGGAAAGAAAGTTTCCGTGTTGACTCTGAAGTATACGATCCGCAAGTTGGTCCAGCCTTTACGGATGTGGCTGCGCAAGCGCCGGCTTTCCTGACATGATAAAAGGAGATAAAGGTGGGATTTAGTAAAAATTTTGGCACTGCATATAAAATCCTCAAACAGAACGGTCTCATAGGTGTCTGGCACACCATCCGTCAAAAAATGGTTGCTCTCACCTGCACCGACGAGAATGAAATCATTTTTGAAATCTTCCAGGCTTCCACCACCACGGGTGTCATGTGTGACGTTGGGGCACATCATGGATATTGCCTTCTGCCTTTTGCGAAGGCCGGATGGCAAGTGTTCGCCTTCGAGCCCGACCCTGAGAATCGCGCGCGGTTGCTTGAAAACACGCGAATCTACTCCGGGGTCCATGTAGACAGCCGCGCTGTTTCGGATCAGGTTGCGGAATCAGTTCCGTTCTTTACCTCGAAGGAGTCCAGCGGTGTCAGCAGCCTTTCTGCCTTTCTTCCCAGTCACGAACAGGCGTACACGGTGAGCACAACCACGCTCAGTGAATTTATGCTCGAACAGGGTTTGGATAGGGTGGATTATCTAAAAATCGATACTGAGGGGTTCGATCTGATGGTTTTACAAGGCCTGACATGGGAGCAAATTCAGCCAAGTGTTATCCTGTGTGAATTTGAGGATGCAAAAACACAAAAACTCGGATACACGTATACGACATTGGCAGATTACCTCGTCGGCAAGGGTTATCATGTGCTTGTTTCAGAGTGGCGCCCCATCGTGAGGTATGGTGAACAGCATTCCTGGAGGGGTTACTTCACCTACCCGCACAACTTGCATGATGAGAAAGCCTGGGGCAACCTGATTGCCACCAACAACGATGAGGTTTACCACCAGTTATTGAAGAAATGTAAAACAAAGACGAAAACTACACAGCCATGCAACCCGCCTGAAACAAGCGCCTTGAAGCAATAGTCTACTTCGTGAAATTAGGCTTTTCTTTTCGCCGGTTGCCAGTTCACGAGGAACAACCCAACTACCGAGATTATTAACCCGATCACTCCAATCAGCGAAACGTTTTCTCCCAGGAAAATCCAGGCCAATAGAGTGATCTGGATCAGCATTGAATTGTTGATCATGCTTGACTCCATCGCCGTAAGCGTTTGTTGGGTGCGGTTCCAAAGCCAGAACGCAAGTGCGGTATTGAAGCCACTAATCAAAAGCAGCATCAGCCAGACCCTCAATTCAAGTGGAGGGAAGCCCTGCACAGCCACGCCGCCTGCCAGCAGTACCACCGCGCCGATGCCCATGCTGATGCCCGTCACCACCAACGGGTCCAGGCGCTGCTCACGGTTCACGCCCCGCCCCATCACAGCAGCGATCGAATTGGAAACCATGGTGATGAGCGCGAGTCCCATCCCGAGCGTGCTCTTTGGAAATGTTGTCACTGGCAGGAAGTAGACCAAAACCCCGATTAGGAAGATTGCCATCCCACCCCACTGCAGGCGGGAAACCGGTTCCTTCAGGAAGATCAACCCCAAAACCGCCACCATCGGCCCGGTAAAATTCAACAGCAGGCTCATTGTGATCGCGTCCAGATGCACCAATGCCATAAACTGCCCGCCTTGTGTGATCGTGTAGTAAACCAATCCCAGGATCACCAGGTAACGCCAGTCTGCAGAACTCAGCTGCGTCACTTCGTCTTTACGTTTTATCAAACCTGGCAGCAGAAAGAGGAAAGCCAGCATGTAGCGTATACCGGTAAAGGTCAGAGGCGGAACATCCATAAGATACTTCTTGATCAGGATGATGGAACTGGACCAAAGCAGGGTCACAAAAAGGGCTTGAAGAATGGCTTTAGCGCGGGATGAAAGGGGCATTGGATCCTCTCCTCCCGGGATTATAACATGCCGAAAATGGAACTTATGCGGTATGCATCAATCCAGGCGAGATAAACATGCATAAAGTGTGTCCTTGTCCGCCGCCGATATCGAGGATGGAGCCGCCCGCTCGGATGTAGCGATCCATCATGTGGGTGGTGGTGGAATGAATGGAAATGGCGCTATCCAGCAAGCAGGCTCACAATGCAAATACTGCATCAGTGTGGGCATTTCGTAGTCGTTTTACACATACTCAGTCTATCTTCAAGCGCTGCTGTGCTAAAACTCCCGTTTCAGATATGAAAAGAGGTCGGCTATATAAGCCGACCTCTTGAAAACACTCATCTTATTGGCCTTTGCCAAGCCGCTTGCCAACCCGATCAAAGGCATCGAGTGCCTGCTCGAGGTCGTCCTGGCTGTGAGCCGCGGAAATCATCACACGAATGCGTGCTTTACCCTTTGGCACAGTCGGGAAGCCAAGAGCCCCAGCAAACACACCTTCATCCAGCAGTTCGCGGCTGAATTGGCGCGCTAACTGTACATCACCCAACATTACAGGTGTAATCGGCGTCTGGGTCTTACCAGTGTCAAAGCCCATCTTCTTCATTTCAGCCTGGAAGAAGCGCGCGTTCGCCCAAAGCCTGTCCACGAGTTCTGTGGATTCTTCCAGCAGGTCCACCGCTGCCAGGCAGGCAGCCGTATCCGGTACAGTCACTGCTGATGAGAACAAGAATGGGCGCCCGCGCTGGCGCAGCCACTCGGTGATTTTTGCGTTGCCTGCAACCACACCACCCATCACTCCGAATGCCTTGCTGAAGGTGCCGACTTCCACGTCCACCTGGCCGTGCAATTTGAAATGGTCCACAATGCCGCGACCGCCTTCCCCCAAAACTCCCTCGCCATGCGCGTCATCGACCATGGTCATCAGGTCGAATTCCTTTGCTACCTCCACAAGCTTGTCGAGGGGGGCATAATCGCCATCCATCGAGAATACACCATCGCTAATGATCAAACCGCGACGGTACGTGCCAGCAGCTTCCTGGATAACCCGCCTGAGATCCGCTGGGTCACAGTGCGCGTAGCGGTGAATCTTGGCGCCGGAGAGACGCGACCCATCGATAATGGAAGCATGGTTGAGCTCATCTGAAAAAATGGCATCTTCCTTGCCGACCAGGGCAGGAATGGTGGCGATATTGGCATTAAAGCCGGACTGAAATGTGATTGCGGCTTCAACGCGCTTAAACTCAGCCATACGCTTTTCGAGCTCGAGGTGCAGGGTCATGGTACCGGCAATCGACCGCACCGCGCCAGGACCAACGCCATATTTTTGCATGGCTTGGGTAGCCGCCTCGACCAATCGGGGGTGATTGGCCAGACCAAGGTAGTTATTGGCACAGAAGTTGAGTACCCGCTTGCCGTTGATCACCACAGAGGCTCCCTGCGGAGAATCCATCGTGGGAATGGTGTTATAAAAACCGGTTTCTTTCAGATTTGCTAATTCTTCATCTATCCAGGCTAATTTATCCGTCATGCTCTCCTCTTTCTCTGGTTCGTTACTCAGATTATACCCGCGCTTAAGCGCTATGAGCCTGTTTCAACCCGGATAGGTATATAATACTCGAACCGAAAAACTTCATTTGGAGTGTCCCATGCACGTTATTTCATGTTTGGATTATGCTGAAATGAGCCGGAAAACTGCCCGAATCATCGCTGCCCTGGTGCAGCTTAAGCCTCATTGTGTGCTTGGGCTCGCCACAGGTTCAACCCCGGTTGGCACCTACAAGGAACTTATCCGCTACCATTTGGAGGAAGATCTTGATTTTTCAAATGTGACTACTGTCAATTTGGATGAATATTACGGATTAGGCCCTGAGCATGAGCAAAGTTACCGCTGCTTTATGCAGCGAAACTTGTTTGACCACATCAACATCCCCCCCGAAAACACCCATGTTCCCGACGGACTTACCCGCGATGTCGCCAGAACTTGCGCGGAATACGACAACCTGGTTGCCTCGCTTGGCGGCACAGACATCCAGCTGGTGGGAATTGGAGATAACGGTCATATCGCCTTCAACGAGCCCAACACAGTCTTCGTGGCTAACACACACCTGGTGGACCTGGACGAAGATACGATCAAAGCCAACGCGCGCTTTTTCGCGAGCGAAGGCGATGTGCCCCGGCAGGCTATCACCATGGGTATGCGCTCGATTTTCAGCGCAAAGTTGATCCTGCTTTTGGCGAGTGGACCAAATAAGGCTTCTGCCATTGCCCGGATGATCAAGGGTCCCATCGACCCGCAATTGCCGGCTTCCATCCTCCAATTGCACCCGAATGTGGTGGTGATTGCGGTAAAAGAGGCTCTTGCGTTAGTCTGACCGGGCGAAAGCACTAATCGCCTGGAAAAACCATCTTAGATGATCTTTTCAGTATGCCCTGCCAGGTTGCGCAGAAGTTCCAACTGCCCGATGTGGTAGGCATGGTGAAACTCCATGAAAAACAGCATCCAGCCTCGTCGTGCAGGTCCCTGGAACGTAGGAATTTCCACGTCAAATTCAGCCTCGGTCATCAGGGCAATCTTTTCAAGGACTGCCTGATGCAACAGCTCATAGGCATCCATTATTTCATTATGAGTCATCAAGCCTGGTTCAGGACCCAAAACCGGCTCGGATCCGTATTTAAAACGGCTCAAGTCCGCCAAGCCCTCGGGCTTCTCGCCGCCTAAAAAGCCCAGGATCGAGAGCAAGTTATTGGCCAGATGCCCTAAGGTCCATAGCATACAGTTACCGCCATTGGGGGGTTGGATGAGCATTTCAGAGTCACTCAATTCTTTTATCTGTTCTTTAATGAGCTCGAAATTGCCTTCCAGCATCTTTTGATATTCGCTTGCCTTAATCATATCCTCTCCTCGTTCATTGACTTCTGTTAGTACTCACCTTTTCCGAAACATTCAATGCCTGAGTTCGCTATTCTGATGTTATTTTATTGTCCAGTTAACATTACTAGGCAGCAATATCACTCTGGAATGCTTAACTGCCAGGCACCAGTTCTATTTCCACATCCAAGTTAGGGAAGATTGCGTCCTTCGCTGGTATAGATGCGATACCAATCTTCGCGGCTAAGTGGGATGTCCATACCAGCGGCAATCTCACACAGTCGCTGGGTGTTCATCGTGCCGGCGATCATCTGCATCTTTGCCGGATGACGCGCGATCCAAGCTGCCACCGCGCCGTTCTTGGTGATCCCATATTTCCGTCCAACCTCTTCCAACGCAGTATTCAGCTCAGGAAAATCGGGGTTATCGATGTAGGTCCCTTCAATGACGCCATACTGAAAAGGCGACCAGGCTTGAATGGTCATGCTGTGCAGCCGACAGTAATCCAGCGTAGCCGAATCGCGGTCTTCCGAAAAGAGCAGGTTCGTGTTCATCCGCACAGCGTGATTGATCATGCCAGTGTGAGCCGGGCCAAACTGGAGCTGGTTGGCAATCAGTTTATGGCTCGTGGCTTTCTGCAAGAGCTCAATCTGAGCGGAATGCATGTTGCTTACACCAAAAGCGCGCACCTTACCACTGGCGTAAAGCTCGTCGAATGCTGCTGACACCTCTTCCGGCTCAAAAAGCGCATCCGGGCGATGCAGGAGCAGCACGTCGAGCTGTTCGATCCCCAGGTTTTGCAGGGAGTTTTCAACAGACTTGAGGATGTGCGCGTATGAGAAGTCAAAGGCAACGTTTTGGCGCGCTTCATTCTGCACGATGCCGCACTTCGATTGAATCAATAATTGCGGGCGTAGACTAGGATTGGCTCGCAGCCACTCGCCAAAGTGGCGCTCGCAGGCGCCATTGCCGCCGTAGATATCAGCATGGTCAAAAAAATTGATACCCAATTCCAGAGCCGTCTTGAGGTGCAGGTCGAGCTGAGAACCTGAGAGGCGCGTAAGGCGCATACAGCCCAACACGAGCGCACTGGCTTGCATGTCGGGGGTGAGAGAGATGGTGTACATGGCGCTCCTTTCTTGTGATGCCAATAGATACTTATTTTATACCCCAATTTTGTTGGAAATTGTGGGCAGGAGTGCCAACAGGCTACTCTTGCTGGATGCCCCAGCGGCTGGCGGGGACTGGTTCAAGCCGCGTAAACCCAGCGCGGGTGAAAAAACTGGCATACCCGATATCCGCGGCATCATAGCGCCCGGGTAAGGCTGGGCGAGGTTGGGTGATGTCATCCAAAGGCGAAACTTGCAGGTGTGTGCCGCCCGCGCGCCATGCCTCGTTGATGACAGCCTTCAAGAGAAACACAAACAGTGAAGCGTGATCTGCTCGTTTCGCAAAGCTGAGCTGCCGAACTTGCCAGTGCTTGCCCCCCGGGGCAGTCTCCTCCTCCGAAGTAGGAGTTGCCTGTGGGACGAGTTCGCAGGCGCCGATCGCCTGCCCGTCCTCGATCAGCAGCACGCCCGACCGCAGCCCGGCCTTGACCAAATCTGCGATAGTGACGTTTTCAGCCTCGGATTGGGCTTCCTGCACTTCCAGGAATTTGGCTTTAATCTCGGAGCTTAGCCGGTCGACCTGGGTTTTGTCCAGCAGGTTGATCAGCGTGAGGTACTCCGCGGCTGTTTGAGGTAAATGCGCTGAGAACCGTGGCGGAACATTCCAGGGATTCTCTGCTTTACCGGCATACAGCGCGTTCTCGTACGCCTGATATTCGGGTGGCACAGGAAGGCGGTGGAGGTTGCAGAGATATCTCACATCGTTGTAGTCATTTTCATCGAAGGGATAACCCAGGTGAAAATCCACCAGCCAATCGGCTTTGATACAGCGAACCTTCGCGTGGCCAATCTTGCCCTGGCCTGTCAGTGAATCGCCCGGGTATTCGACCCCGCCGACAATCTGCCCCTGGTCGTTGCGGACGTAGGAGTGGATGTCCACCTGGTGCCCGCCGCCGTCCTGAAGCACGAAGTTGTGCTCCCACTGGTCATCCCGCGGCACATGACCGTAGCCCAGGCGGTTGAGAATGCCCAGGAAGCGGGGCAGGTACTGGTGGTTGATGGCAATATCCAGGTCGGAATGCGGGCGTGTCTGCCAGCCCAGGTGCGCGTCTACCGCCCAACCGCCATCGACAACGATTGGGATTCCGGCAATTTCAGCCAGGTCGATGATACGCAGGGTTTCTTCCTGATCCATTTCGGGAGACTGACTTGGTGTTGGGCAGAGCGGGACGCCTTTCAGGATTTCTTCAAGGGGATTTGGCTGACTTGGATCCTGTTCAGCAGGTGAGGGCATGGCAAGCTATCCTTTTAGGCATGATACCGACGTTGCATGCACAATATAAGCAACGTCTGGCTGGATTATATCATTCAGAATCCTCACTACACGCATTCAAACGAAAGAGTAACTCAAATCCTGCTGGGCTAAAATGAGTTCCAGGTTGGTAAAAGCGGAGTGACTTTATCCTCTTTGAACACCAGAATCCTCCCTGCTGATAATTTAGAGGACAAATTCATTAAGTCGCGTTCCACAGCACCAATAAACCCAGGGCAATTGCA
>Ga0079098_1035634_pt1 | contig 34481 bp, 32 predicted proteins | sample ADurb_H2B_01_Slu_FD_74559 | JGI IMG/M metagenome (GOLD analysis project Ga0079098, IMG submission 74559) | Active sludge microbial communities from Illinois, USA, of municipal wastewater-treating anaerobic digesters - ADurb_H2B_01_SludgeMetaT... | ecosystem: Engineered > Bioreactor > Anaerobic >...
TTTTTTGTCTCCCTTTGCTTCTAAGTCCCCAGATGGGCTAGACAAAACAGCAGAGTCCCTCAAGTTTGCTTCTGTTAGCGAGGGCAAAGAAGTTGTTCACTCTCTGATTCCTGACTATGCTATGCCAGGAATTAAAAACGAATCTTTAGCTACTTCTGCAGCCGGTTTAGTAGGAACTTTAGTGGTTTTCGGTCTAGCTTATGGCGTAGGCAAGATTATGCAAGGAAAGAGACAAAACCAAAGCTTATAAAGCATTAAATATTAAGATAAAAGCATTCTGAAACCACAGAATGCTTTTATCTTAAAGAAGATTTCTATTATTAGATCAATCTTCTTTAATTTGATAAGATCGAAAATTAATTTCAAATAAATTACAAATTAAGAAAGGTCACGAAAGCCAGAAAAGTTACTTGAAGGTAATAATTTTTAGCTTGATACAAAAAAACTGAAGCTATATATTAATAAATTATTGGATCTTTAAGATGTAAAGCAGGTACATATTTTTAAGGAGGAAGAAGATGGAGTTTTTTAATAACCTTTTGCGTCTTTTTTTCAAAGGCGGTTTAGTTATGTATCCTTTGTTGATTTGCTCTGTTTTTGTCATTGCTATTGGTATAGAAAGATGGCTCTATTATCGTGAAATGGAAAAAGATAATGATGGGCTATTAAGTAGGGTAAAGGAAGCTCTCAAAGAAAGAGACAAACATCAAGTTCAACATATTTGTGAGCAGGTAGGAGGACCAGTAGGAATGATGCTAGCAGCAGGGCTAGGCTTTCCAGGGAATTTCCGTTCTGGAATCAAGGAAGCTATGGAAGAAGAGGCCCTGAATCAAATTAGTCAATTAAAATCTCGCCTTAACTATTTGGATACTATTGTAACACTTTCCCCTCTTCTAGGTTTGCTAGGCACTGTCACTGGGATGATTAATTCTTTTAGCGTTTTGAATGTTAGCAGTGGCAAACCTTTTGCTATTACTGGAGGAGTGGCGGAAGCTTTGGTGGCAACAGCTACTGGTTTAGGTATTGCTATTATTGCCTTACTTTTATATAGCTTTTTCACCAGCCGAGTTGACCATTTTATTTTTGAGATGGAGAAAAATGCTACTCGTTTCTTAAACCTTTTACCCTGGGAGGGGGAAAGCAAATGAGACTACGAAATTATCGGGAACATAAAAAACCTCAATTAATGATTATTCCCATGATTGATATCATTTTTTTTCTTTTAGTCTTTTTTATGATAAGTATGCTTTCTATGGTAGAACAAAAGGGATTGGCGGTTAATTTACCTCAGGCATCGGCTAGTCAAGAGCAAATGAGTAAGAATATTGTCTTGACAGTAACTAAAGACGACCAACTATATTTTAATAAAGAGCCTATGCCTGTAGAATTGTTAGGTAAAAGATTAGAAGCAGAGCAGAGAGATAACAGCCAATTAGCAGTTGTAGTTAATGCGGATAAAAATGCTAAACATGGCTGGGTAGTTAAGGTTTTAGATACAGTAAAAAATGCGGGGATTACTAGGCTGGCTATTGCTACTGAAGATCAATAGGGGGCGAAGGATGGTGAAGAAAATTATCTGGGAAAGAGCTCTTTTAATTTCTTTTTTTCTACATTTAGTTCTAGTACCCTGCTTTAGTTGGGCTTTAGGGAATCAGCTTATCTCTCAACCCAAAAAGGAGAAAATTATAGAGCTACAAGTGGTAAGTATAGCTCCAAAACCTAAGGAGAAAGTGCTTCAACAAAAGAAGCTAATAGAACCGGAAAAGAAGATAGAACAACCTAAACCTTTAATACATAAAAATGTTGTACAATCTCAGAAACAGAAAAATCTTAAACCGTCGGTATATCCGAAGAAAGTAGTAAAATCGGTGATGTCCTCAAATCATACGCCAATAGCTAAATTGCCTGGAGATATTACTGACCAGGTAAAGACATCCTCCCCTACTTTAGGAGAACAACAGTCTGAGGGTAGAAACATTGGTGAGGATGGTGAGACTAAGAATAGAGCTAAAGATGAAGAACCCGTTCGTTCTACTAAGACATTGCCCCGTCAATACGTTTCACCACAACTTTTACGGAAAGTGGAACCTATTTATCCAAGTGAAGCCCGGGAAAAAAACCGAGAAGGAACTGTGATAGTAAAATTGCAAGTTTTAGAGAGTGGTCAAGTAGGGGAAGTTAGTGTTAAAAGATCATCCGGTGATAATGCTTTAGATGAGGCGGCCATAAGAGCTGTGAAAAAGTGGAGGTTTATTCCTGCTAAAGATAAAGAGACAGGAGAACCAGTAAAATGTTTTACTAGCCTTCCCGTAGTTTTTCATTTGCAGTAAGGATTTAAAAAATATAAAATAGGGTAAAGTATTGACACAAAAGGCTAAAAGAAGTATACTAGCCTTAGAAAAAAAGAAATTTTGGTCATGAAGATCATTAATTAGCTTGAAAGCTAAAAAAGATTTTTATGGCCTTTTTATTTTTAAATAAGATTTAGATAACCATGAAGGTTAGCCTCTCTATTGAAATAGGGAGAAACTTTATGGTTATTTTTTTGCCAATAATTATGAGGGGGAAGGAAAATGACAGTTGATTATTGTTATAGTTTAGAAAAAGACGAATTCCTAGGTGTTTTAACAAGAAGGGAGATTAATACAGTTTTCCAACCTATTGTTTCACTAAAAAGCGGGGAAATATTAGGTTATGAGGCCTTATCTAGAGGACCGAAGAATACGTATCTGGAGAGCCCTTTTCAACTCTTTAATTTAGCCGACTCATTGGGAAAGAATTGGGAATTAGAATGTTTATGTTTAGATAGAGCGTTAGAGAATTTTTCATCTTTTGATTCTGATAAGCTATTATTTCTTAATGTTAATCCTAATGTTCTATTAACCGACTATAAATTCTGCCGTCTGGACAAACGCCCAACCCCATCTATGTATCAGATTAAACCAGAAAAGATTATTTTTGAATTAACAGAAAAGAACTCGATTTTCAATTATAAGAAATTCCAAAGAATTCTTTATTATTATTTAAATAGAGGTTTTCGTTTTGCAATAGATGATGCTGGTTCGGGATATTCAGGGTTGAATTTATTAGTAAACACCAAACCCCAATTTGTAAAAATTGATTTAGAGTTAATTAAGACTGAGACTTCGCATAATATTTATGCAGTTAAAATAATTATAGCTGCAAACCTAGTAGATACAAGGATTCTGGATCAAAACCAGCCCATCGAATTATGTTCATAGCTTTCTCATTTTGATTACCTGGGAACATTCTTTGGTTGTTAATTATGCAGACCAAAACATCTTTTAGCATGTCTAAAATGGTTGTTATGCTAGGTCTTTGGTTAATTTCACCATTAGGCATTTTTATCCCTATATTTTGTTCCTTGAGAGTTTTCCTCACTATCCATTCTAAATAAGAAGCTATGATGAGAGCTAGAATAAGAATATAACCTAATGCCTCTACTCTCTTCTTGCTTTCTAAATAGATAGGTCCTATGTAGACTGGATTCTTAAGAAATTTGAATTTCTGCTCTACCTTTATTTGGTGTTTATATTCTCTAAGAATACCTTCTCCATTATATTTTGTGTGGTTGTTTACAGAAGCTATTAGGATAAAGGTTCCTTCTTTTTGACAGATTATTTCTAGATATTCTGGTGCGATATCACCTATACTGATTTCTAATTGACAAGTTATTTTTACTTGAGCTTTCTGATTTGGTAAGGGACGTCCTTTTCTAAGATATGACTGGCTTACATTTTCTTTTATTTTGTTTTCTATAGGAAAAGGATATTTCTTAGACTTTTCAAATTCAGTAAAAGCAGCTAAAGCATCGGCTTCACAAGCAAAATTCTTTTTGGCTAGTTTCTGGCTTTCTTTTCCTAGGCGTTCTTTCTCTTTATCTAGCTTCTTGGCAATTGTTTTTCTTTTTTGAGCTTCTAAAGCTGAAGAATGAGTTACTACAAATTGATAAGTGGCACCTTCAATTTCCTTTTCTGTGCAGTAAATCTTGTATTGGGAAGCATCTTTTTCTGCACTAAGTTGGCCTATTCTTTGCCACATATCTGCTGAAAAGGCTTCTTCTTTTAATTTATTGGCTAAATTATAGGTCTCAGGAAAACGACTAATAAACTGAACTCTCTTTTGCTTTAGATTTTTTAAAGCATCAGTAGATATTAGGGCTGAATCAGAGACAAAGACTACATTGCGATAACCTGATTTAGTAAAGAAATCTTTCATCTCTATAGTGGCCTGGGGGTTCCAACACTTATCAGATACATTACCAGCTAGAACTTCTCCAAACATGATTAGACCATCCTGCTGAACCCCTACACCAAACTTTAACTGCTTTAAATCTGGTCTATGGTCTTTAGAGTGTCCTCTTTTTAAGTCAAACTCTCCATGAGACTCCCCTTCATAAAGTCCTTGGACACTTTTGCTGGTAGTATCTTCATGGATGGCTTCTAAATCAAGGTTATTAACTCTTAAGATATTTAGAGAGATATCACTAACTAACTGCTTTTGATCTATCTCTGCCAACTTATCCAGCATTCTTCCATAGGCATCATCATTAAATTGGTTAGCATTTATTCCAGGGTAAAGATAATCCAGATCCTGTTTAGACCAGAAACCTTCCATTGTCCAAAGAGCCCTTTGACCGGAAAGAGTAGCAACAATAAGACTTTCTACCAGTTGTCCTGGCGTTATCTTAGTATTGTTATGAGGTTTTGTTTCTATCATTGCATCTACTGTCTCTTTAACTGAAAACAATCTAGTTAGTTTAATCAACAAAGGTATACTACCAGCGTTTACTGCTTTAAATTCATTGTTTGTCATCTTGCATCTCTCCAAGTAATTTTTATTCTTGGAAAGAAATTCTACATTGGTAGTATAAATCCTTCAAAAAGCCATGAATATGCGTTTCTCTGGTATAAATATTATCATGAATAAATATTCTTCGAAGTGTAAGTTAAGAATATAGATACTGATAATTTAAAGCAGAATTTGATTAAGTTCTTTTTGAATTTTGCTCGGCAGGCTGGCTTTGTTATTATTGCTGAGGGGATAGAAAGATTAGAAGAAATGGCTACTTTGATTTATTTAGGAGTGGAATATGGACAAGGATACTTTTTCCAAAAACCGACAGATGTTTTGTCTCCTTTGAAAAAGGAGACAATCGATATCATTAGGATTTTGGCGAATAATTAGGGGGCGCATTAATTGGAAAAGGACAATTATTTGTTAGTGGTGCTAAGAAGTGGGATGATACTTCTTTTTTTAGCTTTAACTTTAATTACTATTTTTCGTTTTTTTGTTTTACAAGAGCATTTCAACTTAAGTCCATCTCAAAAGGCTTTACTCAAGGAAAAAAATCAAATAGTTATAGCATGTAATCTGCAAGGGCCACCTCTAGCTTATAGGGATGATGAGGGACGAATGACTGGTTTTATAGTAGAGCTTTTAAAATCTGCCGGACGAGAATTAGGTGTAAAAGTAAAATTTGTTCCCATGCCTTGGGGTCAGGCTTTTGTTGCCTTAGAAAAGGGACAGATAGATGGGGTAGAAGGAATTAACTATGACGATGCTTTAAACTATAATTGTCAACTTTCCCGTCCCTATCTACTAGACTCTTTAAATATTTTTCTCCTAAAAAAAGAAAAAAGAATCAATAGATTTTCTGAACTAGTGGGTAAGAAAGTTGCTGTGATAAATAAAGACTATAACATACTACATTTAAACAAGAAAAAGGGGATTGAATTCATAATCGTAACTGACTATCAAAAAGCTATTAATTTATTGCTTGCTGGTCAGGTCCAAGCTTATATAGGAAGTCGTTTGGCATCTATGGCTTATTTGGAAAAGATTCATCAAGAGACAACTATAAAAATGGTACCGGAAAAGTTAAGAGTGGTTAGCTATTGTATAGCTGTAAAGAAAGGGAATAAAGATTTAGCAGCTTTGCTTGATTCTGGCTTTTTCTATTTAGAACAGAAAGGTATTAAAAGGGAAATAGAAGGTAACTGGTTGAAAGATTTAATGCCGGAGAAGAACCCTTTCTTCTTTTTTTATCTACGAGATTTCTTTAATATTTTTGTTTTCTTTTTATTGTTTGCCTCTGTTTTTCTCTATTATTGGACTCATTATCTACAAAAACAAGTGGATAGAAAGAATCAGCAATTAATAGAGAGTAACCGAAAATTAATGTTATTAAACACCATTTCTAGTATTCTTAACCAATCTTTAGAGTTAGAGAAGGTCTTGTCTAAGGCATTAGCCCAGTTGGTAAATTCTTTAGGTCTGCTTGGTGGAGCTGTTTCCTGGCAGGATAAAGTAATGCCCAGCTTAATTGTTGCTACAGCTGAAGGCGTAAGTGTTGGCTCTTTAGACAAACACGAATTTTGGCGGCAAAAACTTTGGAGTGGTGAAAGAGAAGAAAATGATAACTACTGTTATCTAAATTTTCCTTTACAATCCAAAGAAAAGAACTTAGGAGTAATGGGGTTCGCTGCAATAGATAAAAATACCTTCCACCAAGATAATGTCAAGCTTTTAGGTAATGTGGCTAATCAGTTTGCTATTGCCTTAGAAAATTCTCAGCTATATTTAAAAGCTTGTCGGCGGATGATGGAGATAAATACCATCCGGGAAATCGGTAATGAACTAGCTGTAATTACTGATTTAGAGTTATTAGCAGAAAAAACAGTACGAATTCTTCATTCTGCTTTTCATTATCAATTTTGCTCTCTTTTTTTATTAGATGAAGAGAAAAAGAGAATATCTTACTATGCCTACTCTGGGACGTTACCGGATGAAAATAAGGAAGGAGAACTAGATATTAGTCAGGGTATATTACGACAAGTTATTAATTCTGGTGAGCCAGTTAGGTTAGGCGATAGACAATTAGTAGTGCCTTTAAAGTTTCAAAAGCAGATAATTGGCTTAATTAATGCTATGTATAATGGAGAGGGACTTTTAAGCGAGGATGACTACTTTATTTTAACTACTTTAGCTCAGGATATTGCAGTAGCTATCAAAAACGCTCAATTCAGTAAAACTTTACGATCTCTTTCCTTTATTGATGGTCTTACCGGGATTGCTAACCGTCGCTGCTTTGAAGAAAATCTAGCAGCAGAATGGCAAAAGGCTCAGGATAAAAGTTTCCCCTTATCTTTGATTCTTTTTGATGTAGACTTTTTTAAACTTTATAATGATAATTACGGCCATTTAGCAGGAGATAGCTGCCTGAAACAAGTGGCTAGGACCTTAAAAAATGGTCTCCAAAGAAGTCAAGATTTGCTTTGTCGTTATGGTGGGGAAGAGTTTGTTGTTTTATTACCAGCGACTCCTTTAGAGCAAGGTGTTAGGATAGCTAAAAAATTGAGAAAAGAAATAGAGTCCTTACGGATACCTCATGGAGAATCACCTTTAAAACAAGTTACTGTTAGTGCTGGAATAGCTTCTACTAAATTTGATAGCGATTTACAAGTTAACAGTTTAATTACTTGGGCTGATCAAGCCCTTTATAAAGCTAAATCTCAAGGACGAAACCGGGTAGAAATTTATTCGAAGAATAAAGTAGTGAATAAATAAAGATAAGATGTCTAAACTATATTTGTGTTTAAAAAATCTAGCGAAAAGGAGGAATTATAATGAGTTGCGGTTGCCATGACCATTCCCATGATAATACAGAAGGTGCGCATAGTCACTCCCATACTCATGAGCACACTCACCCTCATGTTCATCCTGGGGTAGGTGAACATAGTCATCCTCATAGCCATACACATGCCCATGAACATACTCATCCCCATAGTCATACTCATGGAGATGAACATATGCACGGACATAGTTGATTGACAAATAAGAGAACATATGCTAAAATAAGGTAAAATTAATATATTAGCTTGAAAGCTAAGAATTAAAACCATGAAGGTTAGATTTATCCTGGTAAATCCAGGACTAATTTTCATGGTTTTTTTATTTATGTAGATAAGGGAGGTGAAAAAATGATTTTAGAGCCAAAGGATTTCAAACATCTTTTAGCTTGGCCTACTGTTTTAGTAAGTACTGTGGATGATAATAAAGTAGCTAATGCTGCGCCCTATGGCTGTGTAATGCCAGTTTTGCGTCCCTTGGATTTAGTTGCTATTACTTCTGCCTATCCTAGGGATACTTTAAAAAATATTAGAAAAACTAAGGAATTTATTTTAAATGTTCCTGGTGTAGAATTGGCTAAGGAAACCATGTTTTGTGCTCTACCTTTAGATGCAGAAATTAACGAGATTACCCAGAGTGGAATGACAGAAATGCCTGGAGTTAAGGTGAAAGTACCTAGAATCAAAGAATGCCTGGGCTGGGTTGAGTGTGTTTTGGATGAAGAAATAGCTAGAAAGAATTTTGTTATTATTCTAGGAAAGGTAGTTCATGCTGAGGTAAAAGACCAGTATTGTCAAGATGGGGAATTTGACTTAGTTAAGTATCAACCCATTTATTCTGGTTGGAATGGAAAAATTGTCAGTTTGGGAAAGGCCAATAATTGGTGACAAAGATAAGGAGAGTGATAATATGGATAATAAAGAATTGCTATCTAAAGCTATTGATTTTCATGGTCATACTGGGGTTTTTTTGGCAGTAGGACTAAAAATGGGACTATTAGCTAAAGGAGAACTAGGGGGAGATTGTTTCTCGCTTAAAGCCTTAGTTAAAACAGCAACTCATCCTCCACGTTCTTGTCTTATTGATGGCATTCAGGTTTCTACAGGCTGTACCTTAGGGAAGATGAACATCAAGGTAGAGGAAAGTTCAGAACTGAGTGGTGTTTTTACTAACGGGGAGAAATCTCTTGAAATTATTGTTAAGGAAGACTTTCTACAGGCCTTGCAAGAAAAAATGGTAGGAAGGGATCGCCATCATTTGGATGATTTAACTGAAGAGACTATGGCAATGAATCAAAACCAAATCTTTTTCTTTAAATTTCTTTAGGAGGCAAGGATGATGAAGTTTACTATAAGAAAAAGTCTTGGTATTTTATTTTTAATCTTTACCCTATTTAGTTCCTTCTGTTTACAAGCTTGGGCTTATTCACCTAAAACGAAAATTATAGCTACTACTTCCCTAATTGCCTGTATTACAAAGGAGGTAGGTAAAGATAAGGTAACAGTTACAACTATTATTCCTCCGGCCTCTTGCCCTGGGCACTTTGATTTAAAAATTAAAGATATCCAATTCTTACAGGAAGCCAACGCTATTTTTTATCATGGATGGGAAAGATTCATGCCTAAACTCTTAGAGGCTGCGCCAGGGAAAAAAGGTGTTAGCAAAGAAATTGCAGTAACAGGGAATTGGATGCTACCAGAAAAGCAGAAAAAGGCAGCTTTGGCTATTGCTAAGGAATTGGGTCGCCTGGATAAAAAGAACCAATCTTATTATCTGAAAAATGCTTTAACTTATAATCACAGAATAGATCAAGAAGTAAGGACTATTAAGGAAAAGACAACTAAACTAAAAGGAAAAACAGTGATTGTTTCCACCTTACAGAAAGACTTTGTACTGTGGCTAGGGTGTAAAGTGGTAGGATCTTATGGTCGAGGTGAAGACTTAACTCCTCAGCAAATAGTGCAACTAGTGGAAAAGGGAGAAAAATCTCAGGTACACTTAATTATTGATAATTTGCAAAGCGGACCAGGGGCAGGCAAAGCCATTGCCAATGAACTAGGAGTGAGAAATATTACTCTGACTAATTTCCCTGGAGGGTTACCTGGAACTGCTAATTATCTGCAGACTTTAGAGAAAAATACTCACTTAATTCTAGCTAACTGGAAGTAGGAGGACAAAGAATGGGATGGTCAGTAGAACTAAAAGGAATAACTGCTGGCTATGGCTGCCAGACGGTATATTCAAACTTGGACTTAAAAGTGGAGGACGGAGAGTTTATAGGAATTATTGGACCTAATGGGGCTGGTAAAAGTACTCTTCTAAATTTGATTAATGGTCTATCTTTTCCGCAAAGAGGTGAAGTAATAGTTAATAATCAGGTCTTAAATAAACAGAATAGAAGAGAGTTATGTAGAAAAATTGCTTATGTTCCTCAATCTACTTGGGTAGATCAGCGTCTACCTCTTCTACTGAAAGAAGTGGTTTTAATGGGTTCCTATGGTAAGCTGGGCTTGGGTCGTTACCCTGGAAGAAGAGAAAAAGAGTTAGCTGAGAAGATAATAAAGATGACCGGTATAGCTGATTTGAAGGAAAAGCCGATTGGTCATTTATCCGGAGGGGAAAGGCAAAAAGCAGCAATTGCTCGAGCTTTAGTCCAAGAACCGAAAATTCTGCTTCTAGATGAGCCAACTGCCAGCTTAGATTGGCGGGCGGGACAAGAAATACTAGATTTAATCTATAAAATTCAGCAACAATTTAAACTGACTACTTTCTTAGTAACCCATGAAATTAATCAGCTGCCCCATTGGTGCAGCAAAATGGTTTTGGTAAAAAAAGGTTGTCTTGTAGGAGTAGGAAAAACGGAAATGCTTTTTCGGGAAGATATTCTAACCCAACTTTATGATGTCCCCTTAAAGATTGTTTATGATGGGGAAACGCCCTCTGTTTTATACGGAAGGAGTAGGGTAAATGTTTGATGTTCTACATTACCATTTCATGCAGAATGCTGTTTTAGCTTCCATTTTGGGTGGGACAGCCTGTTCACTGATTGGGGTATTGGTGGTAACCTTAAATTTATCTTTTATTGGGACATGCATGGCTCATGCGGCTTTAGCAGGAGCAATTTTGGCAGTACTTTTTACTCTGCCTCCTTTAGGAATATCCTTTTTATTTTGTTGTCTAGCTGCAGGAATGGTAGGCCCTTTGGCTGATAAAGGAAATTTTCGTCCTGACACTGCTCTAGCCATTATTTTTTCTTTGATGCTGGGACTAACCTTTTTATTTTTAAACATGCTCTCTGGTCCTAAGAGTCAAGGCCTTAATTTTATCTGGGGTAGTATTTTGACGGTGACTCAAAAGGATTTGGGGATGATGTTATTCACCTGTTTTTTAGTTGCTAGTTTCATTTTCTTTTTCTTCAAAGAAATTCAGACAATTATCTTGGACCGTCAGATAGCTGAGTCTATAGGTATACCAGCCAAAGGAATCTATTATGCTGCATTATTTTTGATTGGTATAACCATTAATTCTTTTTTTACCAGTATTGGAGGAATGTTAATTTTTTCTTTGATTGTCAATCCAGCAGCTGCTGCTTATCAACTTACCTATAGCCTAAAAAAAATGTTTGCGTTATCAACTATTTTTGGTGTTGTTAGTTGTTTAGGTGGACTATGGGCAGCCTATGTCTTTAATGTTCCTGCTGGAGCAGTGATTATAATCGTTTCTGTCTTGATATTTATTTTGGCCCTTGTATTTTCGCCTAAGTCAGTAAAGAGCTTAGGCTAAATGTCAGATAGAAAAACTGAATAAAAATTTTAGCTTGAAAGCTAAAAATAAGTAAGCCATGAAGGTTAGTCTTTCCTTCCAATGTTTTGGACGGCTAATTTTTATGGCTTTTTTTATTCTCAATGGAAAGGAGGGCAGAATTAATTTTATTTTAGAAATTATAGAGAGGAGAATATCAATGGGAAAAATAAAAGTTTTCTTTTTTATCTTTATTTTTTTGTTTGCATTTACTTTACCTTTAGCAGCAGAGGAAGCACCTAGTTTCGATTTGGAACAAATTATTATTACAGCTTCTCCGCTAGAACAACAGCAAAGTGAAGGAACAATTGTGAGTACGAAAGTAGTTAAGCCTGGTAAAGCTACCAATGTAGGGGACTTACTAAGTGATTTGACAGGTATAAATATGAATAGAAGAGCAGCGGTTGGGGACACCAAGGACACTATCAAGTTGCGAGGGTTTGACAGTTCCCGCTTTTTAGTGGTAGTTGATGACCGTCCTGTTAATGCTGCTGGGGTAGTAGGTGGTTATTATGTAGATTGGAGTACCTTTCCTTTAGACAATGTAGAAAAAGTGGAAGTAATCAGGGGTCCTAAGTCGGCGGTTTACGGAAATACTTTAGGTGGTGTCATTAAGATAACCACTAAGAAAGGAACTAAAGAGCCTATTACTAGAGTGCAGACTATGTTTGGTAGTAATAACTTACAAAGTTATCTCCTAGAGCATAGTGGTAGTGCAGGTAAACTAAGTTATATTTTGACTGTTGGAAAGAATAAAACTGATGGCTATTTGCGCAATAATTTTTTTGACGGTAAAGATTGTTCTTTAAAAACTACTTACACTCTTGATAACCAAGGAGAACTAACTTTAGGATTCCAATCTGATGAAGCAAAAAGGGGTTATATAGTAGCTAATAGTGATAGTTCTAAGGGACCGATATCTGATGGTGAAATAATAGCCCCCGGTAGCGGTGCTAGTTTATTTAAACCCAATGATGGGGCTTACTGTGATAAAACTAAAAACTATTATGATATTACCTATAAACAAACTACTCAAGATGGATTTTGGCAGGTACAATATTTTAGAAACCAGGAGGATAGGAAAGAGTATAACTACGATGCTAATGGAAATTTAGTTTTAGATAGAAAAGTAGCTTCTGACCGTTCTTGGGGTTGGTCAGCTAAGCAAGAAAAGAAAATCGGTATTCATAAGCTAACTTATGGTGTAGAGGAAAAGGACTTTGGTTATGGGGATATGTGGTATAACTATGCTAAGGATGGCTCAGTGCTAATTATGGATAACAAGAATATGGGTGGACCTCTTGTGGGACCATCATATAGTACACTAGGTGGTACTGTGGCTGATCCAGGACCTACCCAAAAACTAAAAACTCAAAGCCTTTATTTACAAGATGAATATCAAGTTAATAGTAAATTATCTTATTTATTAGGCTTACGTTATGATAAGTATGAAGGCAGACACGACTACGGAACTAACGACCCCACTCTTCCCCCTATTGATGGTAATGGACTAAGCCCTAAGTTTGAGGTGAACTATCAATTCAATTCCGAGACAGCTGGTTACTTTTCTTTAAGTAGGGCCTATCGTGTTCCGACCATGCCTGAATATTATTGGTGGTATAAAGGAAATGGTTCTGGTTATAGTACTGGAAAACCATTAAAAGCAGAAGCAGGAACTGCTTACGAAATAGGTCTAAAGAAAAAATTAGGGGATAAAACTGATTATCGGGTAGCTGCCTATTATAATGATGTTGATAATTATATTTATAACAATATTTCTTACACTACTGGCATGAATAGACAAGTTTACAATATTGACAAGGTAAAAATATATGGTTTGGAATTGGATGGGCAGCACAAAATAAATGATAATCTTACTGCTTTTGCTAACTATACATATGAAAAGACAGAGAGGCCATATGATGATATTACCATTGGCTCTGCTGGAGCATTAAATGAATTGGATTATCATCCAAGAAATAAAGCTAATATTGGTCTTCGTTACCAAACTAAGGATAAAACCCAAATTGCTTTATCAGCCCGTTGTGTAAGCAGTCAAAAAGCTATTTACATGCCATCAGGGACAGTTAGCCCTACTCTAAAAACTTTAGGCGGTTATACTGTGGCTAACCTTAGTGTTACCCATCCTTTGGGTGAAGATAAAGAAATGAGTGTTTACGTAGATAACCTATTTGATAAGCAATACAGTGAAGTTTATGGCTATCCTATGCAGGGAACTACCTATGGAATTGCTTATAAACAAAAGTTCTAGAAAAGATCCTACTATTAATACCCTGATTAAATAGTAGGAAATAATAATTGACAAAATAAAGAGCATATGCTAATATTTACAATAAGATATATAATAATCTAGCTTGAAAGCTAGGGATTAAAAACCATGAAGGTTAGATGAAACTTTCTCTGAAGGGAAGGTCTAATTTTCATGGTTTTTTATTATTTTTAAGGAGGAAAAAATGCAAAATTTATCTGAAATCCTACCTGTGTCTCCCAATAATATTTTAGATTTGGTAACTAAAGATAGATTGTATGATATTCTGACTGTAGCTTGCAAACTAAATCTCTTCGGATACCTAGTTGAGGGGAAAAGTATATCCAAATTAGCGAAAGAGAATGGCTGGGAAGAAATTACTACCGGGTATTTTCTAGATGTATTGCATCAAGCAGGCTATCTGGAGAAAAGGGAAGGTACTTATAGAAATACGGCCTTGGCCGATACTTATCTTCTTAGTCAGAGTTTTCTAGAAGTGACCCATTTTTTCCCTAAAGAAACTGCACCACTTTCCCTAGCAGACCGTCTAACTAAGGCTTTAGAAAGAAATGATGAAATTCTTACTATGAGTCCAGAGCCTAAGTGGAATCCTCATCGCTTGCGTCAAATAGGAGTAGGTGCTTTAGTTGGTAGTTTATCCAGTACTATCAACGCTTGTGACCTAAAGGGAGCAAAAAGGTTACTAGATTTGGGCGGTGGTCATGGTTTTTATACTATTGCTTTCATGCAAAAGTATCCTCATTTGCAAGGTACTTTAATGGACTTACCTCAGATTGTTCCTCTAGCTCAGGAGTTTATAAAACAGTTTGATTTAGAAGAAAGAATCCATTGTTTAGAAGGAGATTTTCTTCAGGACGAAATCGGTATCAATTATGATGCTGTATTATGTTCTAATATTTTACATAGTGACAAAAGAGATAATGTTTTGAATAAAGTTTGGCAAGCTCTTAATCCAGGGGGACAAATCATTGTTAAGTGCCGAGTGAAAGATTGTACTAATAACCTAGAAAATGCTATAGATAAATTACTTTGGTATATACAAGGCGGTAAAGAAATTTTTTCTCAAGCAGAGTGGGCTAACTTTTTAGAAGAGAAAGGATTTAGGCAAATAAGAACAGTGGATTTAAATGGTATTTTTGCCACTATTATTGGGTGGAAAAATAAATAATAATTGAGGAGGAATAAAAATGGAAAGAGAATTTGCCCCTGACTTACAAAAGTGTATTGAATTTCATGGTCATTTTTGCCCCGGCTTAGGTATTGGTTATCGGGCAGTAAAAGCGGCGTTATCTCGGCTTGAGGTTGAGAGAGCTGCTGATGAAGAATTACTGGCTATTGTGGAATCTGATGGCTGCGGAATTGACGCGGTCCCAGTACTCTCAGGATGTACTATTGGTAAAGGTAATTTGATTTACAAGGATTATGGGAAACAAGCCTATACTATTGCCTGCCGCAAAACTAATTGGGGTGTTAGAGTAGCTTTAAAAAATGATATTTTTGCCGCTTCTCCGGAGCAAGAAAGACTAAGTGCTGCCTTTTTCAGTGACCAAGCTACTAAAGAGGAACAGGCTGCTTTTCAGCAAATGCAAAAAGAACGGATTGACCGACTTTTTAGCTTACCGGAAGAAGAATTATTTAAAATTGAAAATATAGAACTCCAGTTACCCAGTAAGGCTAAAATATTTAAGTCTGTAGTCTGTGATTACTGTGGAGAAAAAGTAATGGAGCCTAGAGCCCGTTTAAAAGATGGCAAGGTAGCTTGTCTAGGGTGCTTTGAAGATTACACTCGGGGGTGGTAAAAGGTGAGAAAGGTTTTCCTTCTTTTTTTCTTGGCTTGCTTTATTGGTCTTGCTTGTCTAGGCTTGTTAAGGCATGGGGCTACCCCATCTGCCCCTGCTAGCTCTGGGGCTGCCAGTATTTATAAAATAGCCGGAGAAGATTACGGACACCCTTCTCCCTATGCTTTTTATCCTCGGGGACCTGGGTATTGTAGAATGAGTTTGGTTTTTGATACTTTAGTTTGGAAGGATCAGAAAGGGATTATTCCTTGGTTAAGTAAGAGTTATCAAATGGCTGCAGGAGGAAAAGAATGGACTTTTAACCTGAACCCTAAAGCTAAGTGGCAGGATGGTCAGCCCTTAACAGCAGAAGATGTGAAATTCACCTTTGATTATATAAAGCAACATCCTCATCCTTGGTTTAGTAGAGAACTTGCTGTAGTGAGTAAGGTAGAGGCAAAAGACAAGGATAAGGTGGTAATCTTTCTGAAAGAGCCTTATGCGCCATTTCTAACTAATATTGCTGGGACTATTCCTATTATGCCCAAGCATATTTGGTCTAAAGTAGCTGATCCTTTAAAATATAATGATGCTAAGGCTGCCATTGGCAGTGGTCCCTTTAAATTGGTTAAATATGATAAAGCCAATGCTCTTTATGTTTTTCAAGCTAATCAAGACTATTTTAAAGGAAAAGTCAAAGTAGATAAACTTATTTTTCTCCAAACAGGCCAGCCTTTAATGGCTTTAACCAAGGGTGATATAGATGCCTTTGAACCTAATGTAGATCAAAAGATAGTTTTAGAAAAGAATAAAAACATTAAAGTTATGGAGGGTTCCGGTTTCTGGATTTACCGTTTGCTTTTTAATCTAGAGCAACAGCCTTGGCAAGAAGTTAAATTCCGGCAGGCAATAGCCTACGCTCTAAATTTGCCGGACCTGGTGAAAAGGGCTATGCATAATGGTGCTAAAACAGGGAAACCAGGTTATGTATCACCAGAATTAGCCCAGTGGTATAATGCCAAAACACTGGACTATCCTTATAGTCCTCAGAAAGCTAACGAAATCTTAGATGGTTTAGGCTATAAAGATAATAATGGAGATGGTATTAGAGAAATGCCTGGTGGAAAGAAACTTAGTTTTCAGTTGCTTACTTTCCAGGAAGGACAAGATGGAGAAATAATTAAGAGTATGCTTAAAGACGTAGGTATAGAAATTCAAATCAAAGCTTTAGATAAAGGAGCCCATGATAGCTTGATTGCTGATAAGCAGTATCAGATAGCTATTAATGGTCATGGGGGAATTGGGGGTGACCCTGTTTTTTTAAATCAATTGATTGCCAGCCCTAAGGCTACGCAACAACCTTCCAGTGATATGTTTAAAGATGAGGAGTATACTAGGTTAGCTAAGGCTCAGAGCAAAATGACCGATCAAAGACAAAGAAAACAAATAGTTAACAGAATGCAGGAAATATTGGCTGAAAAACTACCTACTTTACCTCTTTATTACCGCCAAATGTATTTTGCCTATAAACCAGGAAAAGTGGATGGGTGGTTTTTTACTTCCGGAGGGATAGCTTCCGGTATTCCTACTGAATTAAATAAGGTGGTATTTCTAAAACTATGAGCTGTATAAAAAAGGAAGGTAGGTCAACTTATTTATATACCCGTGGAGGAGAATACCTATCAACTATCCTAATTATTCTATGTTTAAATTTTTTCTTACCCCGTTTAATGCCAGGGGACCCTTTTAGTTATTTGACTGGCCAGAATGCCAGCTCAGATTTATCTACAACTCTAGATAGTAAATCAGAAGCTATCTTAAGAGCTTATTATGGAGTAGGGGACCCTTTGTGGAAGCAGTTCTGTCTTTACTGTCAAAACTTATTGCATGGCAATCTGGGATATGCTTATTATTTTAAAGCTCCGGTAGCCCAATTAATTGCTCAAAGATTGCCCTGGAGTTTATTTTTAGTAGTTACCAGTATTCTTTTAGCTTCAGTTATAGGGATAACAGCCGGAGTCTTTTCTGCCTGGAAAAGAGGTACTGTTTTGGATAGAGGATTTTGGATAATATTCCTTAGTCTTCGGTCTATCCCAACTTTTTTTCTAGGAACTTTACTTTTACTTTTTCTTAGTTTTCAGGCAGGAATCTTTCCTCTCTTTGGAGCCTACAGCATAGAAAAGGCAGGGAGTACCTGGTTAGTCCAAGGAAAAGATATACTTTGGCATTTGGCTCTTCCGGTTTTGACCCTTACTCTAGCAGAAGTCACCGGTAAATATCTTTTAACCCGGAGTGCTATGCTAGACACTTTGGAAGAGGATTATATAATTTTTGCCAGGGCTAGAGGTCTAGCAGAAAGTCAGATTATGTACCGGCATGCTCTACCTAATGCCCTTTTACCGGTAGTTACTCAAATCGCTTTACGCTTAGGCATGGCTGCTGCTGGTATGATTTATGTGGAAACTATTTTTGGTTATCCTGGGATGGGCAAACTAATGCAGGAGGCTTTGGCAGTGAGAGATTTTTCTGTTTTACAAGGAACCTTTCTCATTACTAGTTTATTGGTCTTGGCCTCTAACTTTCTTTTGGATTTGTTTTATGTTTATCTAGATCCTCGGGTGGAGGTGAGATAAGAATGTCTAGGCTAGGTTTAATTGGAGGAACTATTTTACTATTCTTTTGCTTACTAGCTTTTTTTGCTCCTTTCTTAACCCCTTACTCACCAAATAATTTTAGCGGACAGCCTTTAGAAATTCCTAGTACTAGGCATTTGCTAGGCACTGATGGTAGTGGTCAGGATATTTTTAGTCAACTGATTTATGGAACTAGAGTATCCTTATTAATTGGACTAACTGTTTCTTTATTTTCTACCTTATTCGGAGGAGTAGTCGGTTTATTGTCTGGTTTCTACGGAAAATGGATAGATCGTTTGCTAATGCGGTTTTTGGATATCTTTTTAACTATACCCCATTTGCCTTTAATGCTGCTCCTGGCTGCTTACTTTCCTCCGGCTTTAGTAACCACTATTTTTGTTTTGATTCTTTTTTCCTGGCCTCTAGAGGCGAAATTGGTACGATCTCAAGTTCTTAGCCTGAAGAAAAGAGAATATCTCGAAGCTGCCCGCTTAGCCGGGGCTAAAGATTACTATTTAATGTATCGTTATTTGATACCGGAATTGACCCCTTTAATTGTCTCACAATTAGTTCTGCGTTCTAGCTGGGCCGTTTTAGCCGAATCAGGTTTAGCATTCTTGGGTTTAGGAGATCCCAGTATTAAAAGTTGGGGGATGATTTTAAAACAAGCTATTAGTTATGAAGCGATTTATTTTACCCCTAATTGGCAGTGGTGGCTTCTTCCTCCAGGAATTTGTATTACTTTACTAATTTTTGCCTTTACTTTTTTGGGCTATGCTTTAGAGGAAAAATTTAATCCTACCTTAAAGGAGGGTGTCTGATGAATATCCTAGAAGTGACTAAGCTAACTGTATCTTATCCTAGAAAAGGAAGATTGGTAGAAGCTCTGAAGGGCTTTTCTTTGCAGATTAGTTCTGGTCAAAGCGTGGGACTATTAGGGGAATCAGGCTGTGGAAAGACTACTTTAGCCTTAGCTATTTTACGGCTTTTACCGAAAAATGCACAAGTAAAGGAAGGTAGGGTAATATTTCAAGGGCAAGACTTGCTGCAAGCCGATGAACAAGAAATAAGAAAAATTAGGGGAAAAAAGATTGCACTTATTCCCCAAGCCTCTCAACACGCTTTTAATCCGGTTCTAACCTTGGGGCATCAGATTCTGGAGCATGTTTTACTACATCTTTCTTTGTCTAAACAGGAAGCCTTAGAGAAAATCAAAGGGATTCTGGTCAAAGTAGGATTGAGGGAAGAAATATTAAGTTGCTATCCTCATCAGTTAAGTGGAGGAATGAGGCAAAGAGTGGCCATTGCTATGGCTTTAGTAGTGGAACCAGATTTAATTATTGCTGATGAAGCTACTAATTCTTTAGATGCTTTGAACAAAGAAGAAATTATTCAGATTCTCAAAGCAATAGGAGAAAATATTGCCCTATTAATTATCTCCCATGACTTAGGCTTTATTACTAGAACTTGTGATAGGGTTTCAGTAATCTGTCAAGGACAGGTGGTGGAGCAAGGTATTACTGAGAAGTTTTTTTATTCTCCTAATCATCCTTATACACAAAAACTATTAAGTTCTTTACCTACTTTAAAGAGGAGAAAGGAGGCCTAGCTTGCCGGAGAATATTTTAAGTATTGAAAAGGTCAGTAAACATTTTCATCTGCCTGGAAAAAAAACTAAAGTAGCTTTGCAGGAGATTTCTTTTCAACTTAAAAAAGGTGAAATTCTAGGTATTATTGGAGAAAGCGGCAGCGGAAAGACCACCTTGGCCAGAATCATTGCTGGTTTGGAGAAGGCAGATATCGGCCGAATAGTCTGGAAAGACCAAAGGAAAACTAACCCTTTTTTAGTTCAGATGGTCTTTCAAAATCCTTATGCTGCTCTTTATCGAGGAATGACGGTGGAGGAAATCATTGCTGAGCCTTTGCTTATTCAGGGACTATCTAGCAGCAGAGAAAAAATCGAGAATGCTTTAAGGCAAGTCCATTTAGCACCGGAAGAAGGCTATAGGGAAAGATATCCCCATCAGTTAAGTGGGGGGCAAAGACAAAGAGTAGCTTTAGCCAGAGCTCTAATACTTAACCCGGCTGTCCTCATTGCAGATGAGCCTACTTCTATGTTGGATATGTCTGTACAAGGGGAGATTTTGCAGCTTTTGCTGCAATTACGCCAGGAAACAGATCTTAGCATTCTTCTCATTACTCATGACTTAGCGGTAGCCAGTTACCTATGCGACCAAGTAGGGGTTTTGCAGAGTGGTTCTTTAGTGGAATTGGGAAAGGTAGAGAATGTAATTTCTAGTCCCCAAAACCCTTATACCAAAAAGTTAGTGGAAATAGCAAAAATGAATACTATTTTAGTTTGATAGCTAAAAAGCAAGTAACCATGAAGGTTAGACTACTCCAGCAGTAAACTGGGTCTAATCTGACAAGGAAAAGAACCTGCCTTGGGAGAAAAAATTGAAAAGTGTTCTTTGGGATTTGGATAATCTGGAAAAGCCTGAACTTTTTATTAGTGTTCTCAAACGTTTTAAGCTAAAAGAGGGAGAAAAGCCTCAAGATTATGTACAGCCAGAGGTTAATCCCTTAATAAAGTTAGATTTACTTAAATAGTATTATTTTATAATATATTGCATTTTATCTATATTAAGGTTATAATGGAAAAATGAATAAAAGAGTAAAAGACCATGAAGGTCTAGGTGGAGAGTTGAAACTCGCCTAGATTTTTCATGGTTTTTTTTATTTAGGAAGGAGTTGGAAGATGCAGCGAAAGTATATCGCTCTTCTAATCTTGTTTGGTGTACTTGTTTTACTGGTAGGTTGCCAAGTTAATTCAGGACAAAGCACTAATAGTACCCTCATTTATGGTGGGGTTACTGAGCCCGCCAATCTTAATCCTCTGTTTGGTAATGATTCTGCCTGCAATGAGGTGCAGAGTCTGATTTTTGATACTTTGGTCAAAGTAAATAATAAGATGGAGATTGTTCCTTCTTTAGCAGAGAACTGGCAGGTGAAAGACCAAGGAAAGGAATATATCCTTCATCTTCGATCTGGAGTTAAGTGGCAGGATGGTCAGCCGTTTGGTCCCTTAGATGTTAAATTTACTTTTAATAAAATCTTAGATGCCCAGGTTGCTAGCGGCTTGGCGGGAGAATTTCAACAGATTAGGAATGTTTCTCTAACAGAAAATGGTATTGTTTTTCGTTTAAAACAGCCTGATGCTGCCTTTTTAACTCGTTTAGCTCAAGTTTATATTTTGCCCCAACATCTTCTGTCTAAGGAGAGTAATCTGCGAAGAGCAGCTTTTAATAGCAAGCCTATTGGTACAGGTCCTTACCGCTTAGTGGAACTAAAAAGGACTCAATATCTAAAATTTGTAGCCTATAATGGTTATTATAGAGGGGCTCCATCCATAAAAGAACTATATTATAAAATAGTCCCTGCTTCCCAAGCTTTAAACTTGCAACTCCAGAAAGGGGAAATTGATGTTGCTCAATTAGATTCTAGCAGTTATGACCAATTAAGAGGTTCTCAGAATATTAAGTTATTATCCTTGCCTGGACAAGCCTATACCTTTATAGCTTTAAATAATCGGTTAGCTCTATTTTCAGATTCCAGAGTTAGGCAAGCCCTAGCCATCGGTCATAATAGGGAAAAGGTTATCAAAAATATTTTCGCTGGTCATGCTTATCTGGCGAAAGGAGACCTACCCCCTCGTTCTTGGGGCTATGATGCTCAGTTAGCTCCTTTATCCTATAATCCCCAGAAAGCAGCTCAGTTGTTGGCTCAAGCCGGCTGGCAAAAAAATAAGGACGGAATTTTGAGTAAAGGAGGTGCTAAGTTTACTTTTAACTTATTGATTGCTAGCAGCAATGAGAAAAATAAGGAAATAGCCCTAGCTTTTCAACAAGATATGAAAGATTTAGGTATTAAAGTAAAAATAATCTCTATGGAATTTAATGTTCTGCGTCAGAAATATTTACTTCCCCATTCTTTTCAAGCTTGTCTGATGAGCCAACGGTTAGGACCAGATCCTGATAGCCGCTTTTTAAGCTGGTATTCGAAAGGGGCTTATAACTTTTCCGGACTGAATAATCCAACTATTGATGGTTTATTTCTGCAAGGGAGGTGGACTATCCAGCAGGAAAAGAGAGAAGCTATTTATCAAGAAATTCAGAAGATTTTGGTAGAAGAACAGCCTGTCATTTTTTACAGTTACCCGCAGTTGCTGCTTGGGGTTAGGAAAGGTATTTCAGGTATTTCCCAAGAAGGTATAGGAGCTAAGGATAATCCCTTTTGGAACATTACCCAGTGGAAAAAGGAATAAAAAGGAGTTGATTTTTTGAAAAAGTTGAAAAATAAACTGGCTACTTTAGTTATAGCTGGAGTTTTAATCTGTAATCTACCGGTTCTAGCTTTAGCAGCAGAGAATGATGACCCGATTTTTGATTTAGAACAAGTGGTAGTCACGGCAACTAAAACAGCAAAGATGGTCAAGGATGTTCCAGCCAGTATTAGTGTTATTACGGCAAAGGATTTAGAAGAAGCAAATGTGAAAACTCTGGATGAGGCTTTGCAACATGTTCCAGGAGTTTATATTAATAATCAAACAGGAATGAAAGCCAGTAAAATATCCATTAGAGGATTAAGTCAAAATCGAGTTCTGGTGTTGCTAGATGGAATGCCCATGAACCAAGGTTATACAGGTTCGCCCTTAAGGGATCTTCCCCTTAGCAATATTGATAGAATAGAAGTAATTAAGGGTCCTTTTTCTGCTCTTTATGGCTCTAATGCTATGGGTGGGGTGATTAATGTTATCACAAAAGAAGGGGTGAAGGAACAAACTGTTATTAAGACAGCTGTAGGAGGAGAAGGCACTAATAGATATTCTTTTAGCCATAATAATAGTGTGGGAAAACTTGAGTATTACTTGGATTACTATAAAATGGATACCGATGGTTATGTTGAGCCTACAACTCCCCAAAATGGTAAATTTGGTAAGAATAATGAAAAGTATAACACCAAGTTAGTCTATCATTTTGATGATAAGGATAAATTAACTGTAGTGAGTGGGAAAACAGAAAATGAATATGGCTATGAGTTAAATCCTAATAAAGGAGCTAGAACGGCAAAAGAAAATAATCTTCAGTATACCCATAAGTTTGATGAAAATAGAGAACTGAAAGTGCAAGTAGGAGAATTTAAAGTAGATCCTTATTGGACTCTACAAGGTACCAGTTATAGTGCTAATCCTATTGAGAGTAGAACTAGAGAATTGAACTATAACTGGAGAATTAATAATCAACATTTGCTTACAGTAGGAGCTAGTACCAAGCTTGATCAGTATGATGGCTATACATTGGTAACTACTACTGAAAAATATAAAGATAAGTCAGGAGCTAAAGCTAAGACTGATTCTCTTTATCTGCAAGATGAAATAAAAATGGGCGAGAAAACCACTGCCTATTTAGGTGGACGTTATGACAAGTGGAAGTTCTATGATGGTTATAATCTTGATGGTAGTTTGCCGGAGAGAACAGAAAGTAGTTTTTCTCCTAAGCTATCTTTAGTTTATCAGCAAAATGAAAAAACAACTTTGCATTTTTCTGCTGGAAAATCTTTTTCTGCCCCTAGTTTTATTAATACTGCTCGCTTATGGCCAATGGGGGGGAGCAGTGCAGGGTATTATTTAATTCCCTCTCCTAATATAGCCCCGGAAAAAGCCACCTCTTATGAAGTTGGATTAGAAAGAGTTATTAGTGCTAAGACCTTATTCAGTGCTAACCTATTCCAAAATGAAATTGAAGATATGATAATGCAATCCAGTTACCGTGATGATGGCACGATAGATGCCCATAATCTTTACTGGCGTAATGTGGCCAAAGTTCGAATTAAAGGGGCGGAGCTAGAACTGAAACATAAATTCAGCCCAAACCTTACTTCTTATATTAATTATACTTATAACCACAGTGAAATTCTTAAGCATGAAAATAAAAATAATGAAGGTAATCAAGTACCGACAGTACCTAAAGAAATGCTTAACCTCGGCTTAACTTATGCTCAAGGGAAAATAATGACTAATCTTCAGGGGAGATATGTTTCTAAAGTATATGATGATGATGCCAATACAACCTATTATCAGCCCCATTTTGTAGTGGACTCAAAAATTTCTTATCATGCCAATAGCGATACAGAAGTAGCTTTGTATGTAGATAATTTATTTGATAAACAGTATAGAGAGGATTCTTTGGCTCCGGGAAGATTAGTCAGTGTAGAGGTAACCCAAAAATTTTAAGACTAAAAAGGAATCGGTAGTTTACTGCTATCGATTCCTTTACTTAAGGAGAAAAAATGATTAGAAAGAGAGATTTTTGGAGCGAATATTTAGAATGGTATGAGCTTTGGTTGGAACATAGTCCTTATCTGCAGATAGTATTAAATAAAATTATACCCCTAACCCAAGGTAAACGGTCTTTTTTGGATATTGGTGCTGGTACTGGAGATATTGCTTTAGCAATAAGCGAGTATGTATCTCGAGTAACTTGTATTGAGCCAGCCAAGAGAATGAGAGAAAGAATTATAGAAAGGGCTAACAGAAAAGATTGTTTTTTAACCTGTCTAGACAAAAGGTGGGAAGAATTAGATGAAAAGGAAATCGGTTCTCACCAGTTGGTACTAGCAGCCCACTCCTTTTATCAGATGAAAAATTTAAGAAAAGCTTTAACTAAGATGCTTAAAATTACGGAGCAACAATTAATAATCATGGTGAGGGCACAAAAACAGCCGGGAAAATTGTGGGAATATCTAACCAAAGAAATACAAAGACAAGGTATAAGAATGTTCTCTCAAGTTCCTAAACCAAGCTTGGAAGATGTTTGTGATTATTTAAGAGAATTAAATTGTCAGCCTCAGATAGAAATAGTAGAGTATTCCTCAAACTATTACTATCATAGTTTAGAACAAGGGGTGAAGCATTGGCTTTTTTACTTGGAGTTAGAGCAAAATCAAGAGAATTTATTAAAAAAGCTTTTAACTGAAATTTTGATTTATGAAAAAGGCCATTTCTTTTTACCAGAAACTAGTCAAGGGGCTTTTGTCTTAGTGGATAAACAAAGGGGGCTTGATAATGATAAAGGGTTTATTATTTAGTTTATCCCAACTATTTTTAGCTATTTTCTTTATTACTCTATTAAACTTTACTTTGCTTTATTGTGGAACTGGCAATCCTTTAGCTGCCCTACAGAATGCAGTAGAAGAACATGGTGACATTGGACAAGAAAAGGTTTTAAAACAGGAATATGGCTTGGATCAGCCTTACTGGCTACAATATGTTCTCTGGCTAGGCAACCTATTTCAGGGTGATTTGGGAGTATCTTACTTGCAGAACAGATCAGTTATAGAAGTAATCAAAGAGAGATTGTGGCCTACTTTACTTTTGATAGGGACAGCTTTTCCCTTAGGATTACTTTTAGCCCTCTTCTTGGGAATAGGGTCGGCAGTACTTCGGGACAGTTTGCTGGATAGGATTATTAGTTTAGGTAATTTTCTTGTTCTGTCTACTCCGTCCTTTCTTCTTTCATTGTTTTTACTACAAATTTTCAGTTTGCACTTAAACTGGCTGCCTACAGGAGGAATGACACCTTTAGGTAGCCAATCTGCTTGGTCTTTGTCTCATTTAATTTTACCGGCAAGTGTTTTAGTAATTTATTATGCTAATAGTTTATTGGCTTTAGTCAGAAAAACTATGGTAGAGGTATTGAACCAAAATTATATAAGAACAGCTTATGCCTGTGGTTTATCAATTTACCGTATTATTTTTATTTATGCTTTAAAAAATGCTTTGTTACCTTTATTGACCTTGGTAGTCATGTCTTTACCTCGTTTTTTTACTGGAGCTTTTGTAGTAGAGTATATCTTTTCCTGGCCTGGGATGGGTCGGCTAATTGTGGAATCAGGCTTTCAAAGGGATTACCCTGTTTTAATGGCTATAGTATTGGTCCTGAGTATCTTAGTGGTATTTAGTAATTTTTTAGCACAATTTCTTTACCATCTAGTAGATCCTCGGATTAAATATAGTCAAACTTATAGAAGGGAAGATTGAAATGAGGAAGAGGAATTTAGTTAGGTTAGCTTTGTTTACTTTTTTTTGGGTCACATTTTTTTTCTTTGGGGACCTCTCCTGTGGAATCTTAACCCTAATAGATTAGTTTTGGATCAACCTAACTTAGTCCCTTCTTGGCAGCATTTAGGGGGAACTGATCACTTAGGGAGAGATATATTAGCTAGAGTAATAGCTGGAGGTAAAGTTTCTTTAACAGTAGGATTTTTAGCAGCTTTTACGGCAGTTTGCTTTGGCAGTTTGGTAGGAATAGTTGCTGGTTATTGGGGAGGGTGGCTAGATTATTGTCTAATGGGATTGGCAGATGTTCTCCGTTCTATTCCTGCTTTAATCTTTCTAATTTTTTGGCAGTCGTTTAGTAACCCTTCTTTGTCCAATGTTGTCTGGATAATTGTTTTAGTAAGTTGGATGGCTACAGCTAGGGTTATGCGCAGCGAAATATTATCGCTAAAAGAAAGAGAGCATATACTAGCGGCAAAAGCTATTGCTTGTCCTGAATGGCTGATTATGTTTCAACACCTTCTACCATATTGTCACAACAAACTGTGGGTTCTATTTACCTTGGAATTTTCTAGTGCTGTTTTACTGGAAACAACTCTAAGTTTTCTAGGAATGGGTTTACCTGCTAGTTGTGCCAGCTGGGGAAATATGCTTAATGATGCCCAAAACTACCTACTACATGGTTATTGGTGGCAAGTAGTTCCTACTGCCTTAGCTTGTATTATTACCTTATTACTAATTCACTTTTGGGGAGAGGTGTTAGATGGAAAACGAAGTTCCTTTACTGCAAATTAAAAATTTAACTGTGTCCTATTTACTTGATAACCAAGAAAAAGTAAAGGCAGTAAGAAACTTTTCTTTAATGGTTATGAATGGGGAAATATTAGGCTTAATGGGACCCAGCGGTTGTGGGAAAACTACTTTAGCTTTAACTCTGCTGCAACTACAAAGACCTGCTTATATAGAGGGAGGGGAGATTGTTTATAAAGGGAGAGATCTATTAAAATGTTCATGGAAGGAAAAGAAAAAATTGTTAGGAAAAGAAATAGCTTTTATTTTTCAAGACCCTACCACCTCATTAAATCCAGTGCTTTCGGTGGGAAGACAGATTGGTGATGTTTTACAAAGGCATGGAAAAAAATCAGCAGTAGGAAAAGGGGTACAGCAACTGCTAGAACAAGTAGAGCTAGATTGCCGTTTGGAGAAGGCTTATCCTCATCAACTAAGTGGAGGGATGAAGCAGCGGATAATGATTGCTTTAGCTTTAGCAGCTAGCCCTAGTCTTTTGATTGCTGATGAGCCTACTTCCAGCCTTGATATTGTAACAAAGAAACAAATTTTGCAATTACTACTGAAAATCAAAGAGCAAGAACAGCTAACTATTTTATTGATTACTCATGATAGGAGAGTAGCAGCTAAAGTATGTGATCGAGTAGCTATGATGGAACAAGGAAAATTAATAGAAATATTAGCGAAAAAGGACTTTTTAGACAGTTATCAATATCCTTTCAGGAGGCAATCATGAAAGAGTTACTAAAAGTAGAGAATGTTTCTCATAGCATCTCTTTACCACGAGGAGAAAAAAAGTATTAGAACAAATAACCTTCTCCCTGCAGACAGGGGAAATTTTAGCTTTACTAGGGGACTCTGGTTCAGGCAAGAGTACTTTAGCCAAGATTATTTGTGGCTTGATTTCACCCAAACAGGGGAAAATATTTTTTCAGGGGCAAGAGATGGGTGGACTTACGGTTGCCCAATGGACTAAGATCAGAAGAAAAATTCAAATAGTTTTCCAGGATGCTTACGCTTCCTTAAATAGATATATGACTGTGGAGAAAATCATTCAAGAGCCACTAAAAATTCATGGTTTACAAGGTAATATTGATGAATTATTGGTAATGGTTGGACTGAGTTCTTCATTAAAAAAAAGGTATCCTCAGGAATTAAGTGGTGGACAGTGCCGAAGGGTCTGTTTAGCTAGAGCTTTGTCTTTGCAGCCTATCTTCTTGCTTGCCGATGAATTGACCAGTGGGCTAGATATAGATGTTCAAATAGGGTTGCTGGATCTTCTTCTGAACTTAAATAAACAACTAAATCTTACCTGTCTATTTATAACCCATGACTTAGATGTAGCAGAATACTTGGCCCACCGAGTAGGTATAATAAAACGAGGAAAAATGATAGAAGTAGATTTGAAAAGAGATCTTTTACTTTTCAACTGGAAATAGAGAAAATGAATCTATTATCCGAAAAATTTCAAGCAGTTAAAATAGAAAATAATGCTAGACAAAAAATATAAATGAAGTTATAATAAAATTATACAAAAAAGGGAATATATGCGGAGCAAGTGGTTCTGTCTAGAAGACAGAACTGAAAAGGGAAGTCAGTTAAAGTCTGACGCGGTCCCGCCACTGTAAGAGGGAGTCTTACTACAAAAAACCACTGGAAATTCCGGGAAGGTGTAGATAAGATGAAGAACTCAAGCCAGGAGACCTGCTTGTTCTAAGTTCACCGTTAGCACCCACGAGGTATGGGGAGGGAGAAACAAAAAGATTTTTGTATCTTTTATTAGATTTCTTCAACCTCCGGCTAACCGGAGGTTTTTTAATTTAGATAGATGATTCTAAAAACTAAATAATTTTTTCACAGGTATCCTGAACCTTAGTTGGGTAACTGATTAGGGGTAGGGATTTAATAGGGAAGTCCGAGAACAAATAATTTTTGTTTAACGGCGCAGATCCCCCATTGCTGTAAGCGGTGAGTTTATTTACAGGGAGCAATTCCAGCCACTGAATCTTCGGGAAGGTGTAAATAGATATTGACCCGTAGCCAGAAGACCTGCCTGTAGAAATAAATTTTCTCACCTTTGGAGGAGAGGTAAGGGATGAAATGTTTTTAACTTTTTGCCCTTAAGCCTTACCCTTTGGGTAAGGCTTTTCTGCTGTTATCCGCAAAAATGGTAAGCCATTTTTACCATACTTTTCTTTTTTGAGGTGTTGGTTTGAAATCAGCACCTCTGTTCTTTTTAGCTTTTAAGGGAGTACTCCTTTTTATTTAAAAATTTTAACCAAAGGAGGCAAGTAAGTTAAAGATTTTAAAACTGAATAAAAGAAGAAAGGAAGAGAAGTATGAAGAAAAAAAGCAAATACTTATGTGGCTTATTTTTAGTGGCTACTCTAGGATTAACTCCGTTTTTAGGAGCAGCAGCTGATGAATTACCGACTTTTGATTTAGATCAAGTAATAGTTACAGCTACTAGAACCCCGGTAAAGTTGTCTGAATCCGGAGCGAATGTTAGTGTAATAACTAAGGAAGAGATTGGGAGGATGCACTATCGTGATGTAGAAGATGCTTTAAGAAATGTGCCAGGGGTACAAGTAACAGACTATGGGGGCGCTGGTGGTAGAGTAACAAGAGTCCTCATTAATGGTAGTACCGACATTGTTGTTTTAATTGATGGTAGAAGAATGAATTTGCCTAATCAAATGGCAGGTTCATCTCCTATTGATTTTAGCAACTTAATCGGGGTAGATAATATTGAAAGAATTGAAGTTCTTAAAGGCTCTGCATCAGCTCTTTACGGTGCTGATGCTGTAGGTGGAGTGGTTAACATTATTACCAAAAAAGGAGAGAGCAATAGCACTACTTTAAAAGTAGTGGGAGGTAGTTATAGCCGGGATTCTTATAGTATTACTAATCAAGGACAAGAAGGAAGTTTAAGCTGGTACTTAACTGCTAAAAAAGATAGGGTTGGAAATTTTAAGGATGGCAATGGTAATATTATAGCTGATAGTAGTAATAATACTAAAGCCTATAATTTGCGATTAGATAAAAAAATCAATGAGAAAGCAAATCTATCCTTTTCTTACCAAAGTTATGATGGCGATGAAAACTCACCAGGTTCTTTGCTGAATCCTTCTTATGCTAATTCCTTAAAAGACAAAGAAAATAGCTGGGATTTAACCTATACTGTCACTCCTTCTGACAAAACTAATAATCAAATAAAAATCTATCAAAATACTACTTCCTACCAGTATCTATCAGGAAGTGATGCAGGTTCCTATTATGATATGTGGACCAGAGGGATACAGTATCAGTTAACTCAACAAGCTAATAAAGATCATCTATTAACTGGAGGACTAGATTATTACAAAGATGAGCTAGCTTCTGACTTTGTATCTCCCAAAGTAGAGAAAAGTAATACTGCCTTTTATCTTCAGGACAGATGGAATCTAAATAAAAAGTTGACCTTAGACTCCGGTCTTCGTTTTGACCACCATGAAACCTATGGTAGTAAAACTACTCCCAGAATTACTTTAACTTATAAGCAGGATGAGAATACTAACTATTATCTTTCTTACAACCAATTCTTTAAGGCTCCAAACTTATTTCAGCTTTATAGTTATAAGGATTATGGATGGGGATTTATTGCCCGAGGCAATCCGAACCTAAAATCGGAGAAGGGGCATACAGTAGAATTTGGGGGTAATCATATATTTGATAAAAATTTAGAGGGAAGTTTTCATTATTTTGACCGGAAAACCGAGGATGCTATCGACTGGTATACGACAGATCTAACAACATATTCGGGTACTTATATTAATATCAATCAGCAAAAAGCTCATGGTTGGGATATGCAATTAAATAAACAATTTACCCCTGAGTGGACTGCTTTTGCTGGTTTTAGTTATTTATCTGTAGAAAATAAGAAGGAGAACAATGAATATGTAAAAGATAGAAGTATACCGGAAAAGACTTGGAATATAGGTGCTATCTATAATAAAGAAAAGCTAATTTGGGAGATTAAAGGAAAAGGCACTGAAAACAGACCAGGCAACTATAACCAATTTCCTGAAAGCAGCTACTGGGTTTGGGATACGGCTTTAAATGTTAGATTAAAGTCTGATGTCAATGCTTTTATTAAAGTAAATAATATCTTTAATAAATACTATGCTGAAAATGCATATGCTAAAGATAATTGTTATCCTAACCCTGGACGTACTTATCTTTTTGGCGTAGAATATACTTTTTAAACAAGTCCCTCTCTTTTCCTAGTAAAGAAAGACCCGTAGGTCTTTCTTTACTCATTTTAATGTTAGGAGGAGTTTAATGTTAAAATTATGTAATTTTTCTAATTACATTACTGACTTAGAGCGAGTCAATTCCAGCGCTGCAGAACTAGAAAAATTTTTACATCAGCATCAAATGGACGGGATAGAGCTATTAATCTGTCAACCTTGGGATTCGGTGGTGATTCCTTCTTCCTTAGTCAAAGGAATCCATCTTCCTTATTACTCTGTTTGGTTGGATTTCTGGCAGGGGAACAAGGCAGCTCTTCTAAAACAGTTCGGCAATGAGAAGAAAATAAGAGAATATTATGGCTGTGATAAAAAAGATATTCTGGTACAAAATTATCGCCAGCAAATTCTAGATGCAGAAAAGATAGGAGCAGAATATGTAGTCTTTCATATCAGTCACACTGAAATAGAGCATCTATTTGATCATCAATTTATCTGTAGTGATGAAGAAGTAGTGAAAGCTAGTATTGAGTTGATTAATGAGATATTTTTCAGTTTAGATACAAAGATTACTCTTTTATTAGAAAATCTTTGGCTAAGAGGTTTAACCTTTCTACAGCCTAATTTAGTGGAGAGGCTGCTAACAGATATTAATTATGCACATAAAGGTTTTATGTTAGACACTGGCCATTTGATGAATACTAACCCCCTCTTAACTACCGAAGCAGAGGGAATTGCTTATATTTTACAGGTTCTTACTAATCTAGGGGAAAGTAAGAGGTATATTCAGGGTATCCATTTGCATAAATCTCTTTCCGGGCCTTATGTTTTAGCTAATCGAAACATCCTAGTGGAGAAGGAAAAGACCATGGATTATATTTTTAATATTGACCAGCATGAACCCTTTGACAATCCTGCTGTGCAAAGAATAATAGAAGCTGTAGAACCTACTTATTTAACCTATGAATTTATTACTAGGACCAAAAAACAGTGGTCTCAGTATCTCTCTCGGCAAAATAAGGCTTTAGGATTTTAGGAGAGAAAAAATGGGGAAACGTATTGGGATTATCCTCTTTTTAGCTTCTATTTTTTTAGTAATTATTTATATGGTAGGGGAAAAAACAGCCCAAAAAAGTTATATAAGAGTCTTTAGTAATAAACCACAAAGAATTGTTTCTCTATCTCTTTCTGCTGATGAGATGCTCCTGTCTTTAGTGGACAAAAAAAGATTAGTGGCTTTGACTTATCTTTCCCTTGATCCTGGAATTTCTAATATAGCAGATAAGGCCGGCCAAATTAAAGAACATATTCAGGCGGATCCAGAGAGAATTATTTCCTTACAGCCGGACTTAGTGGTTACTTCTGCTTTTACACCTCCGGAAATTATTAATACTTTGCGCCAAGCAGGTATTCGAGTTTATGTATTTCCTCTTAGTAATAGTTTAACCGGAATTAAGACCAATATTTTAGCTTTAGCCCAAGAGGTAGGAGAGAAGGCAAAAGGGCAACAGATAGTGGAGCAAATGAAGAGAAAAACAGGGAACATTAAAGTTAAATCAGTAAAGAGAAAATCTCTACGTTGCCTTTATTATGGTTTTTCTAGTGATACTCGGGGAAAAGATACTCAATTTGGTGAAATGTTGCAGTTAGTAGGCTTAAGAAATGCAGCTGCTGAGGCAGGTATAAAAGGTATGAGCGTAATCGGAAAAGAAAAATTAATTCAGCTTAATCCAGAGATTATTTTTGTACCGGATTGGCAGGTTAAGGGTCAGACATTTTCAGCCTCATATGCACAGCAACTGTTAAAAGATCCAGCTTTAGCATCTTTAGAAGCAGTAAAACAGAAGAGAGTTTATACCTTAGCAGATAAACATTTTACCTGTAGTTCCCAATATATAACATTAGGGCTAGAAGACTTAGCTAATTTAGCTGCTCAGAAAGAGTGAGGATAAAAAATGAGGATTCTAATTATTTTAATTTTTCTTTTGTTTAGCGGCTTGATTTTAGGAACTAGTATTGGCAGTGTTCCTATTCCCTTAGGAGAAATTGTTCAGCTTTTTCTCCAGAGCCTAGGGTTAGGTAATCACTGGGTCTTTCCTCCAGGGAATCAAGCTATTATCTTTCTTATTCGCTTGCCTAGGGTACTGATTGGAGCTTTAGTGGGAGCATCTTTAGGAATTTCCGGAGCAGTAATGCAGGGAATGTTCCGGAACCCCATGGCTGAGCCTGGAACTATTGGAATTTCCAGTGGAGCTACCTTGGGGGCAGTGATAGCAATTACTTTAGGTTTAAGCAGTAAAAATATCTATTACCTGCCAGTCTTTGCAGTAGTAGGAGCTTTTTTAGCAGCTTTTCTAGTCTTATCGCTGGCTAGTCGCGGAGGAAAAATTCCTGTACTGACCTTAATTCTTTCTGGTATTGCTGTTTCTACTTTTATAGGGGCCTTTACTTCTCTTTTGCTTTCCTTTTCCTATGAGTATCAACTAAAGCAGTTTCTCTTTTGGACTATTGGCGGCTTAGATGGTCGAAGCTGGGCCCATGTAGATCTAGTTTTTTGGCCCTTGCTTATATGCATTGGTAGCTTACTCTTTTTCAGTCAGGAGTTGAATATTTTACTGCTAGGAGAAGAAGAAGCGCAATCTTTAGGAGTTAATCCAGCTAAAGTTAGAATTAGGCTACTAGTATTGGCCTCCTTGACTACCGCTATGGCTGTTTCTGTAAGTGGGACTATCGGTTTTGTTGGTCTTATTGTTCCTCATATTTTACGAGTTTTAGTGGGTCCTGACCATCGAATTCTTTTGCCTGCCAGTGCATTAGGCGGTAGTGTTTTCCTAGTTTTTTGTGATTTGATTGCTCGCACTGCTTTTCCTTTAGGAGAGGTAAGGGTAGGAATTGTTACTGCTTTAGTTGGAGCTCCTTATTTTCTCTACTTATTATCTAGAGCTAAAAAGGAAGGGGAGAGCATTTAATGGGCCAAGAAGCTATTATTCATTTGGAAGCCCTTTCTTATTCTATAGAAGGTAAAGAAATACTTAAGGATATTAATCTAGTCATCAATAAGGGAGAATTAGTTGGTCTGATTGGCCCTAATGGGGCTGGGAAGACCACTCTTCTGAAAAGCATTAATGGTTTAAAAAAGGTGGAGGGTCAAGTTTTTCTAGGGGAAAAAAATACTAAAAAAATGAAAAAAAA
>Ga0079098_1013804_pt1 | contig 32464 bp, 27 predicted proteins | sample ADurb_H2B_01_Slu_FD_74559 | JGI IMG/M metagenome (GOLD analysis project Ga0079098, IMG submission 74559) | Active sludge microbial communities from Illinois, USA, of municipal wastewater-treating anaerobic digesters - ADurb_H2B_01_SludgeMetaT... | ecosystem: Engineered > Bioreactor > Anaerobic >...
GTTAGAGATTTTATCTCCAACGAATTAATCAAGGTATGCATAATTGAAGTTAGTACCATCTACTCCCACTCGACCGTTGCAGGGGGTTTGGAGCTGATGTCGTAAACCACGCGGTTCACGCCCGGAACTTCGTTCACAATGCGGTTGGAGACCCTCGCGAGCAAATCGTATGGCAGGCGCGCCCAATCGGCAGTCATGAAATCGATGGAAGTGATCGCGCGCAGGGCGATGGCCTCGGAATAGGTGCGCTGGTCGCCCATCACACCCACCGACCTCACCGGCAGCAGGACCGCGAAAGCCTGAGAGCTGCCGCTTATCTTTCCATCCTTGTCGATGTGCATATGCATCAAGTCTGCTTTTTCCAGCTCTTCGTTGAAGATGGCGTCAGCATGGCGGACGATCTCGATCCGTTCGGGGGTCACCTCCCCGAGCACCCTGACTGCCAGACCGGGTCCGGGGAACGGCTGGCGCCAGACCAGCTCGGGCGGCAGCCCAAGCGCTTTTCCGACTGCCCGGACTTCATCCTTGAAAAGGCTGCGCAGCGGCTCAATCAGCTTGAACTTCAGGTCTTTCGGCAACCCGCCAACGTTATGATGCGATTTGATGCGGTGAGCTTCTGAGACTCCGATTCCTTTAGATTCGATTACGTCCGGGTAGATCGTACCCTGGGCGAGGAATTCGTGTTCTTCCAGGCCTGCCACGGCAGCTTCAAACTCGCGAATAAAACTCTCGCCGATGATTTTGCGCTTTTCTTCAGGGTCTGTAACACCTGCGAGTTTGGCGAAATAGCGCTCTGAGGCATCCACCATGATCAGATGATCACCGAGAATCGGGCGGAAAACCTGCTCGATTTGCTCTGGTTCACCCTGACGCATCAGACCGGTGTTGATGAACACTGCTGTCACGTGATCGCCGATGGCTTTTTGTACCAGGGAGGTGGTGACGGCTGAATCCACGCCCCCGCTCAGCGCTGACAGGACACGTCCATTTCCAACCTGCAATTGGATGGCTTTAACACTTTCTTCGATGATGGAGCCCGGGGTCCAGCCTGGCTGGCAATTGCAGATCCTGAGGACGAAATTGCGTAAGATCTCCTCGCCGTGCTGGGTGTGGTGAACCTCGGGGTGGAATTGCAGCCCGAAACGCTTGCTGGGCTCATCCATCATCGCGGCAAAGGGGCTGTTGGGGGAGGTCGCCAGGCAGGAGAACCCAGGGGGCAACTCCGTGACGTGGTCTCCGTGCGACATCCATACGATTTGCTTACCCTGGGGCAGCAGCGGGTTAGCCGCAGGCACGTCCAGCTCGGTCAATCCGTACTCATGTTCGGTGCTTTGAAGCACTTTACCGCCGAGTTTGTAGGTGAGGGCTTGCATGCCGTAGCAAATGCCCAGGATAGGTAAGCCGCTATCAAGGACGTAATCCTGGATGTACGGGGCTCCTTCAGCATAAATGGATTGGGGTCCGCCCGAGAGGATGATGCCCTTGGTGTGACCGTCGAGTGCTTCCTCTTTATTTGCGTGCCATGGCAGCAGCTCGCAGTAAACCTGCATATCGCGAATTCGGCGACCGATCAATTGGGTGTATTGGGATCCAAAGTCCAGAATGACGATTCGATCGCTCATGTCGGATCCTTAGGCTGCGAATTCGTCGGTAAAAATGATTTGCCCGTCATCCATGGAGCTGATCGAGACCAGCGAGTGCACCGGAACACCCAGGTAAGCCAACTTATTCCGTCCACCTTCAAAGGTTTTTTCGATCAAAGTGCCGATGCCGACCACTTTCGAGCCAGCTGTCTGCGCGAGACGGACCAGTCCGATGATGGTCGCGCCGGATGCCAGGAAATCGTCAATGATCAAAATTTCCTCATCGCGAAGCAGATATTCAGGTGAGACGATCAATTCGGTGTTGTGCCCTTTGGTGTGGGAGGGTGCTACGGTGATGTAGACTTCGCTTGGCATGGTGACTGGTTTGGTCTTGCGCGCATAGACCACTGGCAATTTGAGATATTTCCCCGCCATGAGCGCAGGGGCAATGCCGGATATCTCCGCAGTGAGGATCTTGACGGCAGTTGTGCCAGCGAAAAGGCGGGCAAACTCCGCACCACAGGCATCCATCAGGATGGGATCCACCTGGTGATTAATGAAACGATCGACTTTGAGGATACCTTTTCCGAGATTCTTGCCCTCGGCCAGGATGCGCTGCTTCAAAAGATCCATAAACTCGCTCCATTCCCATTTCTGGATTAACATCAATCAAGCACAAAGAAAAGAACCTTTTGTGTTTGTTGCTGGCAATTATAACAGCCGGCTCTTGCTTTGAAGGGCAAAAACCGGCTGTCAGGGTCAATTAAAAGGATGATTACTGGCGCAAAATCTCGCCAGAAAACAGGGTTACAGCTTTCCCAGCCAGATAGACACGGTCTTTTCCCAATCGGCACCAAACGGTGCCGCCGCGGGATGATGCCTGGTAGGCAACTAACTTATCTTTGTTGAGTTTGGGCGCCCAATAGGGTGTCAGGATGCAATGACCTAGTCCGGTCACCGGATCTTCAGGAATGCCGGTGCGAGGGGAGAAGAAGCGTGAAACGAAATCGAACTTACCATCAGTAGCCTGGGCTGTGATGATCAGATCGGTTTCTTCAAGGCTGGCAATTTTCTTGAAGTCAGGTTCAAATGCTTCAACTGCAGTTTGATCTGCGATCTCAGCAAGCAAGATTGCTTTATCTTCTGAGTGGGCAACTGCCAGGGGAGCCTGCCCGAGGATTTCCTCGAGCAGTGGAGTGGACTCAGCAGGAACAGGCTGGATTAGGGGCATATCGAGCTCAATCGTACCGTGGTCGAAAGTAGCGGTAATCACGCCGCTCTTGGTATGAAAGAAGATGGTTTCATCTGGATCGTAAAAGCCTAATTCAAACAAAATGTGTGCCGAGGCAAGCGTGGCATGTCCGCAGAGGTCGACCTCTGTGCTGGGGGTGAACCAGCGCAGATTGTAGTCATTGCCCTTGGGACTGAGAAAAGCTGTTTCGGAGAGTCGCATCTCCGTAGCAATGGCTTGCATCCAGGCATCATCGCGGGGTTGTTCCAACAAACAGACGCCGGCTGGATTGCCTTTGAAGGGTTTAACGGTGAACGAGTCAACGTGAAAGATAGGTGTCTTCATGCCAATCTCCAATTACTTTGTTTAATTTTACCCGTTTTGTTTGCGCTTGCAAGATAAGATTCTTTCGTATTCTTTCGTACGGATGGGCTTTAGTCCATCCGCTTTGCTGGATTGTCGGACTCCTTACGGTGGGAGTAAACCCCCACCGTACGAAGTATACCTGACCGTACGAAGCAAATAACATTTCGTATGGATGATGCAAGATAAGAGTCTGACCAGTCTCTGAGTTTTGATTACAAATTGAATCCCAAAAGGAACTTTTGTGACAGGCTCTGATATTTGTAATCCATGAGGTCGCTCGCAAAGACAGGAAGGTCCAAACGATTATCTCGGACAAGCAAAAGATGGCGCTTTGCTTGCCCATATATCTAGCGAATGGAGTTCAAATTTGCTCAATGCGTCATTAGAAATGCTCGGCGGAGGGAGTAAACCCCCTCCGTACAAAGTATGCTTTCTTAAACTCAACCTACATTTCCATCAGAAAATTGCCACATTGTGTCGCGCCTAATGCTTGGGGGAGGGAGTAAACCCCTTTCGTACAAAACCTCCTTTTCGTCTTTGGAAGAAGAAATTCGGTGCTGAAAAAAACCTAATACGAAAAAATGTCACAGCCCATTTTGCATAACCTCTTACTTTAGCCAAGAGTGGCACAACCGCTCCTTACGGGTATAATCCAACTCATGAAACCAAAGAACTTACTGCTCCTGCTGGCCGGGATAACCATGTTGATGGCTGCTCCGCCAGTTGCAACGCAAGCTGCTGAACCCGCAGTACCTCCAGTGCCTTATTATGACCTGCCGCTCTGCCAGCCCGGGTACTATCCAACGGATCCGGGCGACTGCCTTCCTTTGGGAGCTTCGCAAACCATCGCCCAACTGCATCAATCAGGATTTCCTTATCCTATTCGCCCATTGGCAGCCGCAAAGCCGGACGCGTCTCTTTCAGATTTGCCGGTGCGCGTAGCCAGGATTACAGGTGCGGAAACGCCTGTATATGCCAGTTTGGATGATGCTCTCAGCGGGGGAACAGTCTTGCGAACCATCCCGGATGGAGGCAGCCGTTATGTGACGATGATCGATTCAGCCGTTTCAGGTGGAAGGACTTTTGTGCGAACGATGGATGGCGGTTGGGTTGAGGCAACACCAGTATATTCCTGGCCAAAGTGGCAGGGGCTTGAGTTTTATGCCACCCCGCAAAACGACTTTGGCTGGACGATCAACCCGACGCCGAGTTATACCCAGCCGAGTTTTGCTGCTCCTGAGACTGGCAAACAATATGATAAGTACGTGGAGTTTCAGATCTACCAGGTGGTGGAGGCCGAAGGGTATGAATGGTATGAGATAGGACCAGGGGAGTGGATTCCTTCGCTAAAGTCGCGACGCCTGGTGGTGGATACCACTCCGCCTAAGGGAGTGGATAACAACCGCTGGATCAGCATCGATCTTTATAATCAAACTCTGGCTGCCTATGAAGATGGGCGGCTCGTGTTTGCTGCTGTGGTGGGGACAGGCTCAGGCGAACTTTACTCCGACCCCGGGCTCTATTACATCTATGAAAAGCGTGAACTGGAACAGATGCAGGGTTCCTACACGAGCGACCGGTCCGACTTCTATTCACTGGAAGGCGTTCCCTGGGCGATGTATTACAACCATGCCCAGGCAATTCACGGGATTTATTGGCCAGCATCACTCGGATTTACTCAGTCGCACGGCTGTGTGAATATGTTCCCTGGCGACGCGCATTGGCTCTTCAACTGGGCAAAATTGGGCGATTGGGTTTACGTGCACGATCCATCCGGGCAAACTCCCATGCCCACGCCTACGCCGATGGGCACGCCCGCGCAGGAGATCATCTACCCAACCCCAACAGCGCAAAACTAACAAAAACAGGTCCCAGGTGGGACCTGTTTTTTATGGAATCTTTTCACCTTGTTTGTATACATGAGGGTGAATTCAGTGTACGTTAGCAAATTTTCCAGCGTAATTTGTTACCTTGCAGGACGTTCATGACTTCGCTTGCGATATCAATAGCAACGCGCGTCTGAGCTTCTTTGGTCTGACCACCAATATGAGGCACGGCAATCACTTTCGGGTGTCTGACGAGAGTCCAATCCACCGGAGGTTCCTTCTCGTAGACATCCAGGGCTGCTCCAGCCACTTTTCCGCTTTCCAGTGCACGCAGGAGTGCAGCTTCTTCAATGATGCCGCCGCGGGCAACGTTCACGAGGAGTACGCCGTCTTTCATCTTTGTGAAGGTTTCATCGCTGACCATGTGTTTCGTTTCGGGTGTCAAAGGTACGTGAAAGGTGATAATGTCAGCCTGGGTGTAAATGTCATCCAGCTGCTCTGGCTCGGCACCAGTAGCACGTATCTCGTCCGGGTTGCGGAGGGGATCATGGCAGATGACTTTCATACCCAGTGCCTGGGCGTATCTACCGATTGTGCTGCCAATATTACCGTAGCCAACAATACCGAGGGTCTTCCCATGTAGTTCGGTGCCCATATAATCTTTTTTAGTCCACTTTCCTTGCTTCATGGCAGCGTCGGTGTGAGGAATATCGCGCACCAGCGCCAGCATCATGCCAAATCCTAGTTCGGCAACAGCAATGGTTGTGGCAGTGGGAGCGTTAACCACTGTGACACCGTGTGCTTTGGCAGCTTCGAGATCGATGTTATCCACACCCACGCCGGCGCGACCAACCACTTTTAGATTCCTGGCAGCGTCAAATACTTCTTTGGTCACTTTGGTTCGTCCACGAACGATCAATCCGTCATATTCCCCGACGATTTGCAGTAATTCGGCGGCTTCGATGTCCTTCTTATCCACCGCTTCGCCAGCAGCGCTGATGATATCAATGCCTTCCTTCTCCAAGCCGTCTGTGATCAAAACTTTGAAACCCATATTCTCTCCTTTTTTATGTGTTTATTGTTCTTAGGACGCGGACGTCCCCTTTCCTTAGAGTATACCCAATCGAATCAAGATATTCCAGAAAAGCAGCGGCATATTTGCGGCTGGTTTGAAAATGATCCCTGAATTGCGCCAGCGATACACTTCCATTGGCTTGGATGGCATCCCGCACCCAGACTTTCATTTCTTCGACCGTGCCTGGCGTAAAGATCACCGCATCTGAAACGCGAACCAGCTTGTCGGTGGCGATCAAGCCTTCCAATAGGTCGAGACCGAGCTCAGCTTCGGCTTCACTAACATCTGGTGGTGAGTAGGGCGATTCTGTAAATCTTGCCAGCAACCTGGCAGCCTGGGCTTCCTGTTGGGGAGCGAGAAGGATGGTATGACTGGCTGCCCAAACCAGTGTGCCTCGCTCCACAAGCTCTCCTTGCTGGCTTAACATTCCCAACACCAGGTCAAATTGTTCCTGGGTCAGCTTCAAACCAGACTTGAGCTGCTCACGGCTGATGCCTGCCTTAAGGGGGTTATTGTGATGGAACTCAGTAAGCGTACTCAGGATGTACTTACTCAGTGACTGCCAGTTCTGAGCGGAAATCAAGTGCGTTTTAGAGGGGGTGGGCTGCCTGGTGAGGAAAATAACCTCACCAGCGTCTTCAAGTTCGCTCAATTGTTTTTCGAGTTCAGCTGAGGATAGGGAGGTTTGGGTTGTGAGTGCGGCAAGGTTAGCTACGTTCAGCTGGTCGAGTGCCTGCATCACCAGATCTGCACGTTTGCCCACGCGCAACTGCTCCAGGCGGGCGAGGGTTACTTCATCGAAGCGGCGGTACCGGCGAGTTGGTTGGGTGTCGAGGATGACACCTCCGCCAATGGTGGCGGCGGGAGAGGGCAGGCGCAGTACGTAATGATCACCCCGGACTGCCACCAGCGGCTGCTCCAGTTCCAGTTGCACAAAACCTTCCTCGCCGGGTGCCAGGGCTTCTACGCCCAACAGGCGCACCCGCGCCAGAGTTTCGCTCGCCCCAGCGTAGACCTTCAAGCTCATATTGTGCTTTACCTCCGTGATGGCATCGCGGAGCAGCCGAATCGAGGCATCTAATCGCGTGGTAGGGATGTAGGTGCCAGGCAGGGCAATTACATCCCCGCGTTGGATGTCTTCTTTTGAAAGGTTGTTGAGATTGATGGCTGTCCGGTAGCCCGGGGTTACCTTTTGCAGTTTGCGATTGTGGTTCTGCAAGCCGCGGATGCGGCCTGTTTTCCCGCTGGGCAAACAGACAACCTCGTCTCCCAGCACGAAACTGCCGTCCAGCAATGTGCCGGTTACGACGGTACCAAAGCCAGAAAGGGTGAAAACACGATCCACAGGCAAGCGAGGTCGGTTGAGATCGCGTTTTGGAGGAATTTCCGCTAATAATTCTGCGAGTTTGAGCTTAAGCTGCTCCAAGCCCTCGCCCGTTTTAGCTGAGACGCGCAAAACCGGGGCGTTTTCCAGGCTGGTACCTTCCACCAGTTCCTGGGCTTCAAGCTCCACTAATTCCAGCAATTCACGGTCCGCCACCAGGTCGCACTTGGTCAGGACGATCAAACCGCGTAAGATCTCCAGTAAGTCCAAAATGGCGAGATGTTCGCGGGTCTGGGCACTGACGCCTTCGTTGGCTGCAATGACCAGGAGAACCGCGTCGATGCCACCGATGCCTGAGAGCATGTTGCCGACGAAATCACGATGCCCCGGCACATCGATAATACCGATCGTCTCGCCTCCTGGCAGCGTCATAGACGCGAAGCCAAGATCGATGGTCATCTCTCGTTCGATTTCTTCTTTCAAACGGTCCGGGTTGGTGCCGGTCAAAGCAGAGATCAGGGTTGACTTCCCGTGATCAACATGCCCGGCTGTACCGACGATATGCATGATCAGCCAGTCTTCTTATCGAGTGAAGGTGCAATTTCCTGGAGGGAATTCTGATACGCCATCAGAATGGATTGCACATGCCGCAGGGTGCTTCTGCTGAGGATCTCGAGCTGGTCGCGCAAAGAGGAAGACAAGTCAGCGAGTTCTTGTAATTGGGCTGTCAGGTCTTTGAACTGTTGCGCGTTCTCACGGCTCTGTTCTTCCTGAGAAAGCATGTAATTGGTCCAGCGTTTGACGTCGTCGGACTTGAAACTGGTCCATTCCTGGCGGAAACGTTCATCGTTGAGTCTCTGGAATTCGCTGATTTCATTGATGCGGCGTTCAAAGCGCTGCGTTACTTCGTCCGCATTGCTGATTGCTTTACTGACAGCCTGGCGGGAGGCTTCCAGAGCTTCCATCTGTTGATTCAAGTTGAGATTTACCTTGTCAATTTCCTCAAAGCGCTTTTCCCAGGTGGAGAAGATTTTGTCCTTTTCGACAAGGGAATTATTGACTTTTTCGATGAAGACTGATTGGGCTTGTTTGCGATCTTTTTCAAAAGTCTGTAATTCAGCAATGCGGGTGTCAAGTGTGCGGAAGCTGTCACTGAAACTATCGAAACGACTGCGAGTCTCCTCAAGCCGTTTGCGGACTGAAGCCACTTCACCCTGAAGGTCAGTCAGGCGTTTGGCTTCCTGGCGGCGGTTTTCTTCCAGTAAGTTTAAGGAACGCCGGTAATCTTCATCAAAGCGACTGACTTCCTGAATTTTCACTTTTAGTTCTTCAATCAGACGCGCGAGGCGTGCGTCTTCAACTTTGTATGTGCGCATTTCAGTGCGAATTGGTTCGAGTTCTTCGGTGAAGGGGAAAATTTCAGCGACAGATTTTCGGGTAGCCTCAAGCTCGAGTTTGATGCGCTTAATGGCTTCGTTCAGATTAAACTCTGCCCTTTCGTTAACGTCGCGGATTTGTTTGGTAAGGTCAATGTTCAGTCGGTCAATGCGGTTATCGTATTTATCGAAGCTTGCGATCTGGTTCGTATTCTTTGTGATCAGAATTTCAAGCTCTTTGATCTGTTTACGCAAGTTGAGGTTCTCGCCTTCCAGCACAGTCAGGCGGTTCTGCAGAGAGGCTAAATTAGTTTTATCATTACGCCGTTCATTGTCGAGCCACTCAACACGTTTCTCAAGTTGTTCATATCCAGAATAGTCGTCCATATTTCACCTCTTAGCGGATGCTAATGTGATTATACAATGTTTAGCTTTCCTGTTATCCTAACTGGATGGCAGGAGGTGGATGAAGGGTTCAAGTATGCCCAAAAACGGATTCAGGAACACCTGTGGGAATATTCCCACGAGCAGGGAAAGCAGCGTGAAAAAGCAAAGAACTAGAATTTGCCAGATGGATTCTTCGCCTTGGGCTGTTAATGTCGGGGAGGGCGCATTGGGGTCTGTGGTGAGGAGTGTATCCATCAGGCGCAGAATGAACAACGCCATTCCAGCCACTGCCAAACCGAGCAGAGGGGTGTAGTGCAAGGTTAGGCCAGCGCCACTGTTCCAGAGCATACGCCGGGCGGGGAAGAGCCCAAGGGCAGGCAGACCGAGCAAACTAAGCAAACTGATGATCAAGGACATGCTGTGGAATGGCAGCCTGGTGAACAGACCGCGTAAGGAGGGGAAACCCCCGTCTATCTCTGGCGCAATCTGCTGGATTGAACTGAGAGTGTACGCGTATTGCAGATAGGCAAGTGCCCGGGGAAGAAAGCTAAGCGCCAGTGCTTCACCTCCGCCCTGGCTGATCAAGCCGATCGCCAGCACGGAATAGCCAGTCTCGATCAGGATCAGATATGCCAGTATCCGGTTGACCTTGGTCTGCATGGATGCCAGTACTCCACCTGCCAGCACAGTCAATACGCCCACCCATTGCATTGCAGGAAAAACCCCGTTCAGGTTCCTTAACCAGGCAAATTGGTCCAAAACCTTTAGTAAGAAAATTGACAGGCCGCTTTGCTGCATCAGGAAAACAAAACTAAATACCCATGGGTGGGTTTTATCAGCAAGCATCGGCAGCCAGGTATGAAGCGGAAATACCGCCAGCCATAATGAGAACCCGATCAGGATCAACACAGCACCCCGCAGGATCAATGTGCTGGCACTGGGAGCTGATTCGATACCTGTCACCATCCAACCGCTCAAGAGAATAAAAGGCAGTGCGATCGTCTGCAAAACCAGGTAGCGCATTACACCGCTACCAGCCTGTTCACCCCGCGGCGTCAGGAGGACAACACTGATCAGAACGATCAGTTCCACGATCAAGGCTGCGTAAAGGAACGGTTCCACTGCCAATGCACTGACCCATAAGGCTGTGATAGTCAGGGAAATTGTTGGAAACCATCGGCTGACTGAAAAACGCATTCCTGCAATGTTCCACAAGAAGCTGAACAGATAGAGCATTGCCACGGTTTTAAGCTCGGTGCCAGTGATGATCAAAGCCCTGTTTAAGATCAGGAAGGTATCGTCAAACAGGAAATTTCTGCCAAATAACCTAAGATCCAGGTTTTGCGGGAAAATCATTGCAACCACAGCCAGCAAAAGGCTTATTGTGCAGACTATCCAAACTGAAAGTTTATGCAGACGGTGGACCAGGATCAGCAGCAGGCTGAACAAAACAGGCAAGAAAATCCAGATTGTTGGTGTGGTCAGCAGGTTCATGCTGACCTGCTTTCCACATCTTTAACAATGAAAAAGCAGCCTATAAGCGCGAGGCTGAGATTTACAGCGGTAAAGAGTGCTTCCAGAACGCGGGAAAATTCCAGGCTGGCATAAAGAAGCTCAAAGCCTGAGAGAAAGGTCAACAAGCCGATCACCAGGTAGAGAGGTTCTGTGATAGTACCCATCTGAAACAAGCCAAACATGATCAATCCCACGCTGGCTGTCAGCAGAAGTTGACTGCTCTGTGGAAAGGCAGATTGCTGAAGAACAGGACTTAGCAGAATACTGATCAGCACCAGCAGAAGGGCAATTGTGCCGCGGAATACTTCCCCAGAGGAAAGTCGCCGGCGGACCAAAAGCGATTCGATCAAACCGGAAGAAACCAGGGTCATATAAAGCATCAGGGTGACCATGAGACCGACAATCAATTTGATGGCAGCCAGGAGTGGGGAACGTACTTCGAGAATGACCAGGAAAACGCAGACGTATTGGAGACCCAAAGCCAGAATATTTAATGCCCACTGGCGTCTGACCAGGTTGATAGCTGCTGCAAGCAGCAATAGAGCAGCTGAAACGATACGCAAAGTTTCGCTCACGGTTGCCCCACCTGTGTGTAGATCAGGATCGCCATCATTAATAAGAAAAAGAGGGACCAGAGCACCCCAGCTTCGCCTTCAAGAACCTGTCTGAAAAAGCCCGCAATATCGCTGAGGCGTGCAAAGATCCATCGGGTGATCGCATAGATCCAATCCAGGCTAAACACGACGCGCAGGACGTTCAGGACCTGATGCCCCAGCCGATAAAAGGGGAATTTCGTCTTGAAACCGTCGCCGGTAAGCTGGAAATTGAACTTTTTGGTGAGAAAAGCACCCGCCAGGACAAGTCCAATGCTGACAAGGCTCCCCCACCAAACTCCGATCGTGAGCACATCCGGCCAACCGACCAGATTGAGCACCAGCATGGTCTGAATAATAAGGATCAGACCAAGTGGGTAAGTGATACGGGCATACTTTTCCAGGCCTGTGACGGCGCTGTCGGCTTCGAGAATATAACGGAGATATCCGCCAACCAGCATGGCATGGCAAATAATCATCACGATTCCTGCCAGGCTCACGCCTTCCCCCAGCAGAGCGCTCCAGCCTGAAGCTGCCAGGGTATAAGGAATTCCTAATAATCCAATTAAGCCCAATAGCGGTATGAAACGTATTCTCCGGATTGGAGGATCGAACAAAAACAGGACACCCCCCGTTAGAAGCAGTGCCAATCCCCAAACGCGGCTGTGTTCTGGCTCCCCATTCAGGGCAGACTGCAAGGCAAACGCGGAAAGTGCCACAATCCAGTAAGGTCTGCCTTCGTTAGCATCAGCACGGGTCAGCCACATGGCTGAGGCGTAAAGGGCAGCCAAAACTGTCAGAATACTAATGACGGACACCAGGCTTTGGTTTAGGACCAGGATCTCAGAGGGTAAATGCGCGATCAAAACCAAGGCGGAAACTACCGGCGAAAAGCGCAGCAACAAATCGATACCGCGATTGGACTCCAGAGCGTTTTGCATCGGGAAGTTGAGCGGCAGCACCCCAAGGCGCAACCCGGCTGCAATCAGGAAGAGCAAGCTGGCGGTTGGAGGGATCTGTGTAAAATCCAATCCGGCTGTGACTTGCCAGCCTATGGCAGTTGCAGCCACAAGGACGAAGGTGCTGATAAGCCTGACCCCATATACATTGGTGACTTTACCTGTTCCCCCTGAGTTCCGCAGCAAGTTGAGCATAAAAGACAATTCCACCAGGTCTGTTATTGCCCAGGCAATGGCCATCGTCAGTGGACCTCTCGACATGACCGAAATCAGGTTCAGACCTGTCAGTGCCAGCGCAGCAGCCCAGTTGGTGGGAGTGGTATTGGTGGAAGCCCGGCTGGAATCGGTCAGAATTACCGCGATGCACAGAGCCAGGATGGCAACAATGTAGTGCCAGTTGATGTAATCAATTCGGAACGCGATCGCTGTGTGGTAGAGCGAATCTGGCAGCCAGCGGATCAATTCGACTTCCATTGGCAAGTAAAGACGCAGAAAAAAGGTTCCAAGCCAGGCCAAAGAAGCCCCGGCAATGGCAATGAACCATGAACGGGCAAAGTTGGGCTTGACTGCCTGGCTGATGGTCAGGGCGATGGCTGGAAGCCAAAGTAAGCCAAGAATGCCTAATAGGATCATGAGATCAATTCATTTCAAGGATCAGAGGATTTCGCCAGCCTGCCGATGGACAAAGCGTCCCCCACCAGCTTTACCGAGCCAGTTTTGATCATCAACGATCAATGTTCCTCGCAAGAACACTTTTACAGGGTAGCCGCGTAGCTTCCATCCTTCATAAAGATTGTAATCTGTGCGGTGATGCGCCCAAGCCAGGCCGTAATCCAGCTCTTTTTCCGGGTCCCACAGGGCGATATCTGCGTCCGAGCCTTCAGCAAGCGTCCCCTTTTTTGGGTAAAGCCCAAAGATCCGGGCAGGGTTGGTAGCGGTGAGTTCCACGAAGCGATTCGGGCTGATGCGCCCGGTGTTCACCGCATGGGTCCAGAAAACTGGCAGACGGTCTGCGATTCCGGGAAGACCGTTAGGAATTAGGGTGAAATCCTTTTCTCCCAATTCCTTGCCTGGGATGGCGACTTCCCGACCTTCGTAAACAATTGGCTGCCTGCCATTATAGAAGAAGGGGCAATGGTCGGTCGCAAGTACCTGAATGGTGCCGTTCTCAAGCGCCTGCCAGAGCCCTTGCTGGTCTGCAGCCTTGCGCATAGGCGGGGAACAGACCCATTTTGCGCCGTCAGGACGCCTGAGATCATCTTCGGTGAAGAAAAGATATTGCGGGCAGGTTTCACCCATGGCAAGGATGCCGTGTTTACGGGCATACGCCAACTGATCCACCTCTCCAGCTACGTTCATATGAACGAGGTAGAGGGGTGAGTCTGCCTGGGCTGCCAGGGCTGCCGCCCGGAGGCTGGCCTCCACCTCGCCCCAGGCGGGGCGGGTGAGGGCATGATGGATGGGAGCAGTGTTTCCAGCAGCAAGAGCTTCTGCCACCAGGATGTCGATCACATCCCCATTTTCAGCATGCACCATCGTGAGGAGGTTATTTTTTCCGCCGATGCGCATTACTTTGAAAATGCTGCCATCATCCAATCGGAGCCGACCGTTGTAGGCGGTGAAGACCTTCATACTAGTGATACCCATTTGGGGGAGGTCCAGCAGCTCTTCCGCAACCTGGTCGTCGAAATGAGTGATATTCATATGAAGACTGTAATCAATGCTGGCTTTGGGGTCTGCCATGGCACGATGCCTGGCAATATTTTCTGCCAGGATGACAGGCTCCTGGGAAACGAAATCGATCATGGTGGTCGTTCCGCCAAAGGCGGCTGCTTTTCCGCCAGTGTAATGATCATCAGCAGAGATGGTGCCTGCCATCGGCAATTCGAGGTGCACATGGGGGTCCACCCCACCAGGAAGAACCAAAAGACCGCTGGCATCCACGATAGTTGCTTCGTCGTCTTCAATATATTCGTCAATCCGGCGGATAAACTCATCCTCCACCAAGATATCTGCTTTGCGGGTTATCTCGGCGGTGATTACTGTTCCATTTTTGATGAGCGTTTTCATAAAAACCTCACTTTGTTCCCGTAGCGATGCCGCTGAGCAGAGCCAGCAACGCTGGATCTAACGGAATCTCTGGCAGGGGAGTGGCTTGGTAAACTTCGCTGCGCGAAGCGCGTTCGCGCAGTGCTGCCCAAAGGACAGATCGCTCCTGGTCGTGCACAGGCAAGTCACCCAGTTCTTTAGCATCCCTGACATGCCGCATGGTCGTATAGAAGAAGGTCACCCGTTTCCAGTTACCCGCAGGTATTGGTTCAGGCAATGCGATCAGGCTGCCCAATTGGAGCTTGAAATATTCTTCGTTAGCCCTGGGGTGATCGGGTTGGTCGCGAAATAATTGTTGGCGCGTGGTTAGCTCGTGCCCCACGATCGGCGCCAGCCATTTGATTTGCCAGCGGTCCTTCGCGCCAAAACTGCCAGTCTGGTAGAGCGCCAGGTAGTCGACAGCAATCACCTTGGGGGCGTTTTTCAGCGGAATACGATACCAGCCCAGGAGGCGGGCAATCTCAAGATCCCTTTGATTTGGGATAATCGCCACCAGCACCAGGCTGGTATCGTCTATTGTCTCAAATGCGCTCAAAGGGCTCCTTTAGAGCTCAACCTTAGCCTTATGGTTGAATTCCTCGATCAAGGCATCGATTTCAGGCTGTTGAGCCTGAACTTCGAGCCAGTAGTCCGGGTCGTACCACTGGGCCATGATTTCCTCGTAGGTGCGCCCCTGCTGTTCGACCCAGGTGTAATACTTGAGGTTGTGGATGCGTTTGCGCTCACGATAGCCAAGTTCCTCCATGTTATCGGTGGTCACTGCTTGCAGGTAGCGGGCTTCGTCGGCGATAGCATTTTCCTTGCGATATTCACCGAATTCTTCATGCATTTCGGTCAGGCGGCTCTGATAAAGTTCCATCGAGTCGGTGAGAACGGTGAGAACGATGTCATTCTCAGTCAGTTCGTTGTACTTAGCAAATTTAATGGCGGAGAGCAGGTTGGCAATGCTGGAGAAGCCAAGCAAATCAAGCTGGTCGACGAAGTCTGAGTCGAAGCCAGAGTCGATTAAATGCTGCTTCCCTTCGGGCTCGTTAAAAAGCCGCGCCAGATTGACGACGGCATTGTCATCAATGGCTGTGATGAAGTCGGTATTCTTTACATTGTGGATCCAGGGAACATGTTTATCGCCGATACCCTCAATGCGGTGTGCACCAAAGCCGTTATTGAGCAGCGTGGGGCACTGCAGGGCTTCGCTGGCGATGATCTTCATACCAGGGAATTTCTGCTTCAGGTAGTCACCAGCGGCAATAGTGCCGGCGGAACCGGTCGCGGATGCAAAACCTGCAACCTGCCCTTTTTCGCCTAACAGCTTATGGGCGACTTGCTCCATGGCGTTTCCGGTGATCCAATAATGCCAAAGGTAATTTCCGAATTCCTCGAACTGATTGAAGATCATCAGGTCCTCACCACTGCGCCGAAGTTCCCAACACTTGTCGAAAATTTCCTTGACGTTCGACTCAGTGCCTGGTGTCGCGATAACTTCATCAGCCACATTGCGCAGCCATTCAAAGCGTTCCTTGCTCATGCCTTCGGGAAGAATGGCTACGGACTTGCAAGCAAGTAAATGCGAATCATACGCGCCGCCACGGCAAAAGTTCCCTGTGGACGGCCAGACGGCTTTCTGCGTGGTTGGGTCAAATTGACCGGTTACGAGGCGTGGAACCAAGCAGCCAAAAGCCGCGCCAACCTTGTGGACACCGCAAGGGAACCACTTGCCCACCAGGGCAACGATTCTTGCCTTGGTGCCGGTGAAACTGGAAGGAAACTCGAGGTAGTTGACGTCCCCAAATAAACCGCCAAATGGCTTGGGTTCATTGTGCCAGGTGATGCGGAACAGATTCAGAGGATGTAGATCCCAAAGACCAATTTCTTTCAAGCGGTCCTGGATATCGGCTGGCACCAGTGAGGGGTCTCGCTGCTGCGCCAGGGTTGGGATGATGATCTTGCGTTCCCGTACACGCTGCAGGGTGCGTTCGAGGCGGTCTTGCATTATGGTCAAATCGATTCTTGTCATGTTTGAGTTCCTGTAGTCTGTTATTTTTTTTCTTTTACCCGATCCAGTCGGGTGGGGTCGAGGGCTTTATCGGGGCCTTCGGCGACAATGTAGAGTGGACGACCTTTCGCTTCGTCGTAGATGCGACCGATGTACTCACCGAGCACGCCCATCCCAATCAGCAGAACGCCTGCCAGGAAGATCACGGTCAGCCAGGTTGCCAGCACGTAAGTGAGGTCGAAGCCGTTAAAAAGCGCAAGGCAAAGGTAAATCACCAGCAGCAAGAGGCTAAGCGCAATCAACACAATGCCACCTGTGGTCAGCATTTGAAGTGGAAAGGTCGAAAAGCCTGTCACGGCGTTCATCGCCAGGCGGATCATCTTCTTGAGGGGGTAATGGCTCTGGCCGGCATGGCGCGCGGCGCGTTTGTATTCCACACCAATCTGTCTGAAACCTACCCAGGCACCCATGCCACGCAGGATGCGGTTTCGCTCACGCATTTGATTGATGATGTCGAGAGCCTGGCGGTCTATCAGGCGGAAATCACCGGTGTTGAGAGGCATTTTTACGTCAGTTATCTTGTAGATCAGTTTATAGAAGAGAGAGGCAGTGGTTAGTTTGAACCAGCTTTCTCCTTCGCGTTCCGTACGCACCGCGTAAACAATCTGGTAGCCTTCGCGCCACTTTTTAATCAACTCGAGGATCACTTCCGGTGGATCCTGCAAGTCGGCGTCGATGATCACCACCGCTTTTCCGCGGCTATAATCCATCCCAGCAGTTACAGCAATCTGGTGCCCAAAATTCCGGGCAAAAATAACCGGGCGCACGCGTTCATCCTGCAAGGCAAATTTTCGAATGATATCCGTGGATCCGTCTGAGCTGCCATCATCCACCAGGATCAGTTCCCATTCTTCACCAGTCTGGTTCATGACTTCGCTGACCCGGGCATAAAGCAGGGGCAGGTTCTCGAGCTCATTGTAAATTGGGGCTATAATGCTAAAGACAGGGTCAGACATGAAGTACCTCTTTAAGTTCTTTAAGCGTTGGTTCAATGATAGGTGCCGGCGCGACCGCTCGTATGGCGGCATTGACATCCTTCAGTCCGCTGCCAGTGCAGAGCACCAGGGCGGGTTCATCTGGCTGATGCAATCCCTGCCGGATGGCAGCTTGTAGACCGGCGTAAGCCGCCGCAGCGGCAGGCTCAACGAAGAGTCCCGCTTTGCCAAGCGTCGGGATGGCTTGCAGGATTTCCTGATCTGAAACGGTCAGGAAGTATCCGCCGCTCTGCCTGACCCGCTTAAGTGCGCGCAATCCATCCCGCGGCAGATCCACGCAGATGCTGTCGGCAACGGTTTTTGCGTCCACCGGATGAATGACGTCTTTTCCAGTTTTAAAGGCATTGTAAATGGCAGCCGAGCCTTCAGCCTGCACGCCTACCAGCCTCGGTAATTTTTCGATCCAGCCCAATGACTGTAAGTCGGCGAAGCCTTTTGCCACACCGCTGAGGATGTTGCCGTCACCCACGGGGATAAAAATCGTCAGTTTTGGCGCTGAGTCTTCGCGTTTTAGCAATACCTGTTCCCAGATTTCCAACCCAGCGGTCTTTTTGCCTTCCACGGTATACGGGTTATAGCCTGTGTTGCGGTTATACCAACCGTATTCGCGTGAGGCTTCGATGCTCAGGTCAAACGCCTGGTCGTAGGTGCCATCCACCAGAACCACTCTTGCGCCAAAAGTGAGCAATTGCGCGACCTTGGCGGGTGGGGCGCTGCGCGGGGCAATGATGACCGCTTGTTTGCCCACACTGGCAGCCATGCACGCCATGGCTGCGCCGGCATTACCGGTCGAAGCTGCAATAATGGTTTTGAAGTTGGCTTCAATCGCGCGGGCCATTACCAGGGCGCTGGCGCGATCCTTGAAGGATGCGCTTGGATTTCGGCTTTCGTCTTTGATCCAGAGTTCCTGCATGCCGAGGCTTTTCCGCAAAGATTCGGGTTGGTAGACTGGGGTGAAACCCACCTGGTGGAGGGGAGTAGTCGTGAAACCGGGATCGGGGGCGGCAAGCAGTGGCGCATAGCGCCAGATGGAGAGTTCGCAACTCTCGAGAATGCTCTTCTGATTGATCTCAGTTGGATTCTCTTCAAAACTGAAGTGGGTATCCAAATTGCCGCCACAGGTCAGACAGTTGTATGTGACCTGGTCGGGCTCAAAACATTGCCCACAATCAGAACATTGAAAGTAGCTAAGCGGCATTATGGTTCCAATTAAGTTGCAAAGAAATAAGGGGTGAGTCCTTTAGTGCTTGTGCCCAACTCACCCGTCTATCCCATGTATTTTCAAGTATTGTTTATTCTATCGTACTCTACCTAAGGCAGGATCCAAGTGCCAGTCTTGCCTTCAAGCGCGTCTTTGATGTGTTCGGGGTCGGTGATCAAGGCTTTTTTACCGCCCTGGTCCAGGTATTTCAGGATTGCTTCGATCTTCGGCATCATGGAACCTTTGGCAAACTGACCTTCAGCAAGGTATTTCCGGGCTTCCGCAACAGTCATCTGATCCAGCCATTTTTGATCTGGCTTATTGAAGTTGATTGCCACTTTTTCCACGGCGGTGCTGATCAGGAAGAGGTCAGCTTTGATCATGCTGGCAAGAATAGCCGAGCCAAAATCTTTATCAATCACAGCTTCCACGCCAACCAGGTCGCCATTTTCCTTCTGGATTACTGGAATACCGCCGCCACCGACACCAATTACCACAAATCCTTGCTCAATCAAACTTCGAATGGCATCTGCCTCCACGATAGTTTGGGGGATGGGGGAGGGAACAACGCGGCGCCAACCGCGTCCGGCATCTTCCACCATTGTCCAGCCTTCTTTCGCCATTTTTTCTTTGGCTGCTGTTTCGTCCATGAAGGAGCCGATGGGTTTGGTTGGGTTTTGGAAGGCAGGATCATTGCGATCAACGATGGTCTGGGTGATCACTGTGACGGCCTTTTTCTTGATCTCACGCAAGCGGAACTCGTTATACAGGGCTTGCTGGAACATATAGCCAATCGCACCCTGGGTGTCAGCGCCGCAATAATCCAGCGGAACTTCATGCAACTCATGGGACGCGATTTCGGAACGGCGCAGAATGAATCCCACTTGTGGACCGTTGCCATGCGTGATCACAACATCCCAGCCTTCATCGATCATATTGGCGATGTGCTTCATCGTTTCCGCTGCAGCTTGATACTGATCGGGAACAGTTTGATGGTTCTTATCTTTGATTAATGCGTTGCCGCCAACTGCAACTACTGCCAAACCTTTACTTTGCATAAAAAGAGTCTCCTTTGGATCTCCTGGTGGGTGAGTTTGTTATTAAATTTGCAACAGGCGTTTGGTTGCCTGGTTGTGTTTCTCAACCTGTTTGCGAACATCGAGCGTGGTCAGGTGACCTTCTCGTACGATGACCTCTCCGCCGACGACCGTCCAGTTTGCCTTGACTGGCTGGCAGAAAAGAATGGCGGCAAGGGGGTCAGTGATTGCGCCGGCATAGTCCAACTGGTGCAGGTCCATGGCGAAGAAATCCGCGCATTTGCCAACCTCGAGTGAACCGATATCCTTGCGTCCGAGTACCGCTGCGCCGCCGCGCGTGGCGATTGAGAGCGCCTGGCGGGCAGTCATGAGTGGTGGAGCGTCTGGCGCAGAGCGAGAGGCGCCTTTGATGCCGCTATTGAGACGAGCGAGCAGCATTGCCTGGCGCACTTCGTTCAGCATATGAGAGCCATCATTGCTGGCAGAGCCATCCACGCCGAGCCCCAGTTTAACACCGCGCGCCAGCATGTTCATCACCGGCGCAATGCCAGATGCCAGGCGCATGTTGGAGGAAGGGCAGTGTGCCACACCGCAGCCGTAACGTGCGTAAAGGTCCATTTCGGCTTCATTTACCCACACTGAGTGGGCAAACCAGACGTCATCCGCGATCCAGTCGACCGTCTGCATGTAAGCCACCGGCTTGTGCCCGAATTTTGCCAGGCAGAAGTCGTCCTCATCCTCGGTTTCTGCGAGGTGGGTGTGGAGATGGACGCCATATTTACGTGCCAAAACAGCCGATTCGCGCATCAGTTCACCCGTAACGCTAAAAGGCGAACATGGTGCCAGCACAATTTGTAGTTTGGAGCCGGGTTTGGGATCATGGTACCGCTGAATCAGACGCTCGCTGTCCTTGAGGATGTTCTCTTCTGTATCCACAACGGAATCAGGTGGAAGCCCACCTTGTGACTGACCGAGGCTCATTGAGCCGCGCGACGCATGCAGGCGCAGTCCGATTTCTGCCGCGGCAGCGATCTCGTCGTCCAGTTTGCTGCCATTGGGGAACAGGTAGAGGTGATCTGAAGCAGTCGTGCATCCGGAGAGTGCCAATTCTGCCAGGGCGGTTTGAGTGCTGGTGAAGATATCCTCCGGGGTCATGCGCGCCCAGATTGGGTAGAGCGTGGTCAGCCAGTTGAAAAGGTTGGCATCCTGTGCAGCAGGCAAAGCGCGCGTCAGGGTCTGATAAAAATGGTGATGGGTGTTAATCAGACCAGGCAGGACGATATGGTGGCTGAGATCCAATACTTCGTCAGCGCTTTGCGGCAGATCAGCCTGACTGCCAATTTGTTCGATAAAACCATCCCGACAGAAGATCGCGGCATCTTTCAACTCGCGGTCCTGCCCGTCCATAGTGACAATCAGATCAGCGTTTTTGACGAGTAAAGTCGGCATGGGAACCTCCTGGGATTATGACTGGTCAGCCAATTCGGCTGCGCGGAGCGTGTTTTTAAGCAGCATGGCAATGGTCATCGGTCCGACGCCGCCAGGCACAGGGGTGATAGCGCTGGCAACTTCCGACACTTCATCAAAAGCCACGTCGCCCACGAGGCGGTAGCCTCGTTTGGCGCTGGCATCTTCCTTACGGTTGATGCCTACATCGATCACGATAGCCCCCGGCTTTACCCATTCTTTCTTGACGAATTCAGGTTGACCGATGGCTGCCACCAGGATGTCTGCTTGCCTGACCACAGAAGGCAGGTCACGTGTGCGGGAATGGCAGATGGTGACAGTGGCGTTGGCTTTGACCAGCAGCAGGGCTACCGGCATACCGACGATATTCGAACGTCCCAGCACTACGGCGTTCGCTCCGCTCAGTTGAGCACCAGCGCGTTCCAGAAGCACCATGCAGCCGGCAGGCGTGCAGGGCACAAAGACAGGCTCGCGGCCTTTTTGCGCCAGCCGTCCAATATTGATCGGGTGGAAACCATCCACATCCTTGTTGAGGTCGATCGCGGAGAGCACTTTTTCTTCATCCAGGTGGCGGGGAAGGGGCAATTGCACCAGGATGCCGTTAACTGCAGGGTCGGCATTCAGTTTACGTACCAGAGTTTCGACCTCATCCTGAGTGGAATCTTCAGGTAGATCGTAACCAAAAGAGTTGATTCCTACCTCGGCGCACGCTTTTTGCTTATTACGTACGTAAACCTGCGAGGCTGGATTTTCTCCTACCAGCACGGTAGCCAGACCAGGCGCCGGGAGACCTCTTTGCAGACGGTCTTCAATAGTCGCTTTAACTCCATCACGGATTTCCTGCCCAATCTGTTTCCCATCAATGATATTCGCGCTCATGTTTACCTCCGTGGGTCATTATACCCGAAAGGACGGTATAATTTGCACATGCCCACATCTTATACTCCGTTGATTATCGGTATTGCAGGTGGATCCGGCTCAGGGAAAACGACCCTGGCGAACAGCATCCTTGAAGCAATCGGGGAAGACAAAATTGCCCTTTTACCGCATGATGCCTATTATCGGGACCAGCGCAATAAAAGCTTGGAAGAGCGGCGGTTAGTCAATTATGACCACCCAGATTCACTTGAAACAGATCTGATGATAAAACACATTCAAACTCTCACGCGTGGGGAAGCGATTGACTTGCCGGTATACGATTTCAAACAACAAACACGGGTGGCAGAAACAGTCCCCATCCAGCCAAAACCGATCATCCTGGTGGAGGGAATCCTCATTTTTGTTGAACCTAAGCTGCGCAATCTGTTCTCGATGAAGCTCTTTGTGGACACCGATCAGGACATCTGCTTCATTCGACGTTTGCTAAGGGATGTTACCGAACGTGGTCGCACAGTTGAATCCGTGATCGATCAATACCTGAGGACTGTCCGTCCGAGTTTCATTGAATTCGTGGAGCCAACCAAGCGTTTTGCGGACGTGATTATCCCCGTGGGTGGTCAGAACACGGTAGCTTCAGATATGGTGATCGCGCGCCTGAAAGCGTTGCTGCCAGATTGACCGTGGAAGAAAAACTCAAATTCACGAAACCTCAACTTTTGTTACGGATAGCGCTGCTGGTTTTGTTGCTGACAGGCACCGTTCTCCTTATTCTCAATCGTGACCAAATTCAACACCTGGCAATCTACGGCTATTCAGGAATCTTCCTTGTATCGCTGCTTTCTAACGCCACGATTCTGCTCCCTCTGCCTGGGGTGATGATCACCTCAGCCATGGCTATGGCCTTTAACCCACTCTGGGTGGCGATGGCTTCCGGTGCAGGGGCGGCATTAGGCGAACTTTCGGGATATCTGGTTGGGTTCAGTGGGCAGCCCATGCTTGAAAAGTCCGAAAGAGTTCAAAAACTGACAGGATGGATGCAGCGCAATCAATCCTGGACAATCCTCCTGCTGGCGTTCATCCCCAATCCATTGTTTGATATGGCTGGGTTCATCGCTGGTGCATCCCAAATGCCCGTCTGGAAGTTTTTGTTATTTTGCCTGATTGGAAAAATCGCCAAGATGCTGGTGTTTGCTTATCTTGGTGCAGGTATCTTTAGTGTTTTCGAGTAGTGAACAGTTGAAATCACGCGCAGACTACTTTCCAGCACAAGGCATCCATGCCTGTGTATAATCGTGACATGCATAATTGGATTGAATTAGCGGAAAACCATCTCGGCATCACTTTGTCTGATCAGCAGCAGTACCAATTCCAGCTCCTCCAGGATGAATTGCTCGAGTGGAATGAAAAAATCAACCTGACCGCTATTCGGGATGCCCAGGGAATACAGGAGAAACACTTTTTTGGCTCTTTAACCTGTTTTCTTGGCTTTGAGAAATGGCCCGAAAGCCTGATCGATGTAGGCAGCGGGGCAGGATTCCCGGGTTTGCCAGTTAAGATCGTCATCCCCGAAATGCGATTGACCTTGGTGGAATCCGTCGATAAGAAAGCAAACTTTTCCCGACATATCGTCGACAAACTGGGTTTGACGAACGTCACAGTCCTCTCAAAACGCGTGGAAGAGGTCGCGCGCATGCCCGCACACCGTGAGGCGTACGATATAGCTGTTGCGCGGGCAGTCGCTCCAGCCCCAACCCTGGCGGAATATCTCCTGCCTTTAGTCAAGGTGGGCGGGAGGAGCCTGATGCAAAAAGGGACGCGCGGGCCGGAAGAGATCAGGGAAGCAGAAAAGATCATTGATCTTTGCGGTGGAGAAATCAGTGATGTTTTGCATTTGGATTTCGAAGGGATAGAAGGCGAAGGGAACCTGGTGATCATCAACAAGGTGCGGCATACCCCCCGGGAGTTCCCGCGCGCGGTTGGCATCCCCGCCAAAAAACCGATCCTGACTTCTGAGGGCAGGAAGTAACAGATTCCATTCATTCGGGTTAATCATAATTAAGCTGATCATATTATGAAAACAGAATTGACTTTCTTTTGCGAATTAAATGCTGAAGATTTAAAGAAGCTCTTTGAAGACCGTTTTGTTTTTGATGACCTGAAGACGCTTAACGCTGGAATCTCGCTGGGCATCCTCGACTTTTCTTCTGAACGCGTAAATGTGGTCCGAAAACTCAACCGCCTCGGCATTCCGGTGACTGCCTGGTTACTGCTCCCAGAGGAGCAGGGTTATTGGTTCAACCTCGGGAATTACACCGAGGCAACGGCGCATTACCAGGCATTCAAGGTTTGGAGCGAAGAAAACCAGCTCGAGTGGGCTGCGGTTGGTCTGGACATTGAAACGGATATTAATGAACTGAAAGGTTTCACTGATGATCGGGGAGCTGTCATCCAAAAAGCACTCAGACGCCTGAAAGATACCAAAGCATACCGACTTGCGAAAAATGCCTACGAAGCATTGGTCGCGCAAATCCATCAGGATGGATATTTGGTTGAGAGCTATCACTTTCCCCTGATCGTGGATGATCGTGCGGCAGGTTCAACTGTTTTGCAGCGCGTGGCAGGCCTCGTGGAAATTCCGGCAGACAGAGAAGTTTTGATGCTGTATTCGAGCTTTTTCAAACCGCATGGACAGTCGGTGTTGTGGAGTTACGCCCAAAACGCTCAGGCGATTGGGATTGGCAATACTGGGGGCGGCATTCAGGCGGGTGCGCTTGAAAAGGTGCCCTATCTAAGTTGGGATGAGTTCGCGACCGATCTGCGCCTGGCACGCCGCAGCGGCAAGCCGATTTATGTCTTCAGCCTTGAGGGTTGTGTTCGGCAGGGGTTTCTGCCGCGCCTGGTTACTTTTGATTGGCAAGCCGAGGTCGAATTGCCCAGGACAGCCCTCGTCTCTGCTGGCAGAGGCGGATTGAAAGGTCTATTGTGGGTAATTGAGCGTCCACTGGTAATCCTGGCGGGATTGGCTGGGGTGATTGGCACCGTGCTGATGATCAAATCCCATGGGAAACCGAAAAAGAACCGCAAGCAGTAGCCGCATCTGGCCGAGCAATGCCGCTAAACCTCCTCTTAATGTTCTGTAGTAATAAATTGGATTAGTTGAAACTGTCCACAAGCCTTGCCCACTCAGCCATGCTGAGCGTTTCAGCACGGCGGGAAGGCTCAATGTCAGCCTCAAGCAGCCTGGCTTCGACCTCATTGGCGGGCAGGCTCAAGCCAGCCGAAAGCGAATTGCGCAGCGTTTTGCGCTTCTGCCCAAAACCGGCATGCGCCAACTTGAAAAACAGATCCAGCTGCGATGAGCGAATGAGTGGCTCGGGATGGAGGCGGATGCGCAGTACCGCGGAATCCACATCTGGCGCGGGGAAGAAACTGCCGGCCGGGATCGTGCTGACTATCTCCGGCTCACCGAAAACGAAAACCGATAGCGAAAGCAAGCTCATCTTGCCATCGCGTGCCACGATGCGCTGCGCAACCTCTTGTTGAATGGTCAAGATAATGCGCGAAGGCTTCAAATTAGCTTCAAGCAAGTGTCGGATGATCGCGGAGGTGATGTAGTAGGGGATATTTGCCACCACCACGTAATTTTCCTGGCTAACGAGAGTTGCAGGATCAAGCTCCAGAATATCACCAGGCACTATCTGAACATTAGTAAAAGGCTTCAAAGCTTCCGCGAGCGGCTCGAGCATGTGGCGGTCAATCTCAACCGTGGTTACCCGCGCGCCAGTCTGTGCCAGCAAGTAGGTCAGGCTGCCCAACCCTGCGCCAATTTCGAGCACTTCTTCGCTGCCAGAGAGTTCCGCGGCATCGATCACTTTCATCAGACCTGCTGGCTCCACCAAAAAGTTTTGCCCGAGAGATTTCTTGGGCTGGATGTGGTAGCGCTTCAGTAGGGGTTGGATGTTCAGAAACTCAAGGCTCATGGCAATATCGCTGCAACGTAGGCTGGCACGGGAGTCAGGAAGTAAATTACGGTCCAGTCGTGCCAGGAGACGTAGTTTTCATCATCATACCCCAGGTCTATCCAATATCTGCCTGGGATACCGTAGCCAGAATCAGCGATGATGCCGTGCCCGTAACCCGGCACGTAAACTGGCTGCATCTCCAGACCGTTGTACCATGAAGCCGCTACTGCCACAATTCCCTTGGTTAGAGGGAGGCCGGAGCGCGTCTGTGCACCGGACGCTGAAGGATGATAAGAGGTGGCATAAACGCTCAACTTGCGCCAATATTCAATCGTCTGTCCGTCTACCACTTCGGTTTTGATGACCACCTTGGTTCCTCTGCCCAAAACCGCATCGGCGGGGTCGGAAGCTTTCCAGGGACCTTCCTCCCGGGTGAGGACGATCATGCCATTCTCGACGCGGTTGCGCTGGCGCGAAACAACCAACCCAACCTGACCCGGAGTGATCACCGAGGTTGTGTCCAACTCAGCTTCGGGATCAAGTTGATAGGTGTAATTGAAGGCGGTCTCATCCTTGACCAAGGTGATACTTTCCGCGCCCTGGATGAGGCTGATCTGCCCGTTTTCTGGCAGAGGTTGGTCATCCGGCGGGATGGAGCGGTCAAGGTTTTGGAGGGCAAGACCCAGTTCTGCCAGGGCTTCACCTACCGTGGGAGCAGCGGACATGCCGCTGAGGGTCTGATTGCCAAGGGTGACTGTAAGGCTTTTTGCCTTGGCTAGAGTGAACGTGTTTTGGTCCTGGAGTAAGGTGTCTGGCGGGGAGGAGAGGCGGTCCTCAGGCTGTAATTGGATGCCAGCTTCGGCAAGCGCTTCAGCCAGAGTGGCTTTTTGCGTGAAAAGTGTTCGGGTTTCGCCATCAATTTCCACTATGATTTGCTTCGCGGGGATAAACTGCAGCCTTGCTTCTGCGCCATTCGCTAATGGCTCATAAGGATTGATAATTTGATCATTCAGCAAAAGCAAATCTTTGGGGAAGAGACGGATCCCGGCTTCTTGCAGCAGGTTGGCTGGCAGTAGTTCCGGGCTTTGGTGCGACAGGCTCTCACCACTGGTATCAATTTCCACCAGGCGAGTCCGTTGAAGGCTCAGGCGGTTGGGCAAGCTCAGCGAAAAGGTGTCGGGATCGATCGAGGTGCGATCGTCTGGCTGGAGTTCGTAGTTGAGCTGGCGGAGGAGCCCACGCAAGCTGAAAGCGATAGTTCGCACGTGCAAGGTCTGCCCATCCACACTCAGTTGATAGGGGTGCCAAAGGTGGGCAAAGAGTAAGCCAAGCCCGCTCAGGACGAGCGTGATGCTCAGCACAATCATCACTTTTCGTTGCTTAGTCATCAGAGCTTAAATGTATCACAGGCCTGAAAAATGTTGATCGCAGTGTCAATCTACTCCGGCGTGAGTCCTTGTTGCAGAATTTTCTGCAAAACATTCAACAGTCGGGCTTCCCATTCATCCTTGCTCAAATCGGCGATATTCACCCAATAGCCATTTTTACCAACCCGGACGCTCGGATCGATCTCGGGCAACTTGCGGTCCTTGATGCCATTGGGCAAAGCAGGGTAAGAAAGCAGGATCTGGTTGTTGTTGATGCTGACAGATTCAATCCCTGCAGCTTCACCGCGCAATTTGACTTTCATCTGGAACAAAAGGTCCAACACTCCCTGGGGGATAGGTCCAAAACGGTCTGCGAACTCGATTTCTGTTTGAGCGATCTCGGTTTCACTACACAGAGAAGCGATCCGGCGGTAAAGCTTAAGCCGCAATTCCTGATCGGGGATGTAGCTGGTGGGAATCTCGCTTGAAAGCGGCAGTTCGACGTTGATGTTGAGGCTGGGGGCTTCGACAGAATTTTCGACTGGCAAGCCTGAATCGCTGCGCATAGCCCTGACAGCCTGACCGAGCAGCTTGGTATAAAGGTGGAAACCGACTGCGGCGATATAACCCGATTGGCGCGTGCCCAGAAGATCGCCTGCGCCGCGCATTTCCAGGTCGCGCATGGCGATAGCGTAGCCCGCGCCAAGTTGGGGATTGTCTGCCAGGACTTCCAGGCGTTCCTCGCCTTCGGGGGTGGGAGCCCGCCTCTTATCGCGGAAGAGATAAGCAAACGCTCGCTGAGCACCGCGCCCAACGCGCCCCCGCAGTTGATACAACTGCGCGAGACCAAAAGTATCTGCCCGGTCCACGATCAATGTATTGGCGTTCGGGATATCAAGCCCGGATTCAATGATCGAAGTGCATAGGAGCACGTCAAATTGCCCGGCGGTAAACTGCTGCATCACCTCAGCGAGCTGCTCTTCGGGCAGCCGGCCGTGCGCGATGCCAATACGCGCTTCGGGGACGAGGGTGGAAAGGTGATTGTAGACCGCTGGAATGGATTGGATGCGGTTGTGGACAAAAAACACCTGTCCACCGCGGTCCAATTCGCGCACAATGGCTTCCCGCACCAATTTATCATCGTATGGACCTACGTGTGTAATGATCGGCAGACGTTCCTCGGGAGGGGAGTTGATGTTGGAGATATCCCGAACGCCGCTGAGTGCCATGTAGAGCGTGCGCGGAATCGGAGTGGCTGTGAGGGTGAGCACATCCACCTCGGAGCGCAACTTTTTGAGATGTTCCTTGTGGGTCACTCCAAAGCGCTGCTCCTCATCAATGATGACCAAGCCAAGATCTTTAAACTTAACATCTGCTGAGAGAAGGCGGTGCGTGCCAATCAGGATATCCACCTGTTTTTCAGCCGTCAGGCGGATGATCTCATCCTGCGCTTTGTTTGAACGGAAGCGTGAAAGCATCTCGACGGTTACCGGGAAGACTGAGAGACGCTGGCGGAAAGTTTCATAATGTTGCTGCGCCAGAACGGTGGTGGGCACCAAAACCGCCACTTGCTTGCCACTCATTACTGCCTTGAAAGCAGCGCGCAAGGCAACCTCGGTCTTGCCGTAGCCCACATCCCCACAAAGCAGCCTGTCCATCGGGCGTTTGGATTCCATATCGGCTTTGACTTGTTGGATGGCAAGCAGTTGATCCGGGGTTTCGATGTAAGGAAAAGAAGCTTCCAATTCTTTTTGCCAATCGTTGTCCGGTTCAAAAGCATAACCTTCGGCAGTCTGCCGCTTGGCATAGAGCTCCAGCAAGTCTTGCGCAACTTCCACGACTGCATGGCGGACGCGACTCTTGGTCAGGTCCCATTCAGCGCCTCCCAGTCGGCTCAACGAGGGAGGACCGCTATCGGGTCCGATATAGCGGGTTATCCGGTCTGCCTGGTGAATCGGGACGTAGAGGACATCGTTGTCCTTATAGGCAATGGAGAGATATTCGCGCTGGACGCCTTCGATGTTGGGGGTATGCAACCCGATGAATTGCCCGATGCCGTGGTCCACGTGGACAACCCAGTCGCCTGGCTTCAGATCCGCGTAGATTGTCTCCGGTGCTTCAGTGCTTAGCATGGGTCGCCGGCGAGGCTGTGGGCGGCTCCAACCAAAAATCTCACTGTCGGAAAGGAGGTGTTGCTGGATATCGCCTTGCTTCAGGATCCAACCGCCGGAAATGGACCCCTCAATGAAATGCCGCTGGGTTTCTTCAGGTTTGACATCAGGGTGAGTTTCAGTCCAGAGCTGTTTTAGCCGGGCAGCCTGGCGCGAAACAACGATCCAGGGTAAGTTTTCATTGCTGAGAGTCTCAATATGGTACTGAAATTCCTTGAGCCGACCGGCAAAGCGAGGACCAGGTCCGAAACTGGCTGAAAGTGAGGATCCCCCTTCAGCGTTGGTGTGACCCAGTTCGAGCATTTGGTGCTGGCTGAGGCTATCGGCTAATTCAGACCAGGTCAGGTAAGGAATCGGAGCGTTTTGCGCGAGCGATTGATTGGCAATCTGATTTGCCCTGCGTTCAGTGGACTCCTCTTCGATGTCGTTGGCAGCAGCTTCGATGAATTCCTGCCCATCCAGGAGAACCAGGGCTTCTTTGGGCAGGAAGTCGACCAAGCTGGAGGGAAATCGGTAAAGATCAGGGATTTGCAGTTCAGTCGGCTGGTAAGGCAGCTCTCCTTCAACTGGTGGGTTGAGAATGAGGGCTTCTGATGCAGGGAAAAGCACAACCTGATCGATTTTTTCAGTGGTGCGCTGCGTGGTGGGGTCGAACAGGCGCAGGGTGTCAATTTCCTGATCGAAAAATTCGATCCGAACAGGCCAGGGGCTGGAATGGGACCAGGCATCGAGAATGCCGCCACGACGGGAGAATTGACCCGGTCGGACGACGATGTTGCTGTATTCATAGCCCAACCTCACCAGGGTGGCACTGGTTTCGACCAGGTCGCGCTGCTCTGCCAGGCGAATTCGCAGGGTATTTTTCAGGAAGTCCCGACGGGGAATAGTACGTGTCATGGCTGCCCGTATCGGGGCAATCACGACAGAATGAGCCTGGGGGGAAACACTGCCCGGCAACCAGTAGCGGCTGAACTCCGCCAGTACCCGCAGACGGTCATGACGTGTACCTTCCGACCAAGGCAAATTTTCGTAAAAGGAAGGGTTCGGTTCAGCAAAGTAGAGGTTAATACCTTCTGGCAGCCAAAAACCAAGTTCGTCGAAGAGCGATAACGCGCGATCCGCCCGGTTTGTGAGCAGAAGGATCGGCTTGTCGAGGTCGTGGTGTAAGGCAGCCAGAACCGCCAGGCGAACCGCACGCGGCAGTCCCAGACCGCGCAGGCTGCCGCCGGTGTAATCGCCTTCCTGCAGCCTGATCAGCAGATCCTGATAGGCAGGCAGACTGGCTAACGGCGCAAGCAAAGGATAATCAGCTGACTTCCCCATTGTATTTGTTCATGGTCTTTGTCAGGCCTTCAGTGATGAAAGTCTGGCTGGCTTCTACTGCCCTTTGCAGGACGATCTTCAGAAGGTCTTGTTCGGACGGGAGAAAATCTTTGAGGACATAATCCACCGGGTCCATCTGACCCGGAGGTCGTCCGATTCCCAGGCGCATCCGCGGGAATTCCTGCGTTCCAAGCTGGGTGATGATGGATGCCATACCGCGCTGTCCGGAGGTGCCACCGCTGGGGCGCAGGCGCAGTGTGCCGAGAGGAAGGTCAAGGTCGTCATGGATGACCAGTAGGTTGGAAAGCGGCAGTTTATAAAAATGCATCAAAGGCGCCACTGCCCGACCGGACTCATTCATGAAGGTCATTGGTTTAACAAGAACGACTTTGCTATCGCCAAATCTGCCCTCGCCAAGCATGGCTTTGAACTTGAGGCGCCTTACCTGGATGTTAAGGGCGTCTGAAAGCTCATCAATTGCCAGGAAGCCAAAGTTATGCCGGGTATGGCGGTAAGCTGGCCCTGGGTTGCCCAGTCCGACGATCATGACGGGAAAATCCTTGTTCAGTTCTTCCATGTTCTCTCTGCTTTTGCAATCTTTTATTTTAACACGGAATGCCATCTGCCGCTTACGTTACATCGCCACGTTTCCATTGCCACCATAATATCAACTGGTCCTCGTAGGGTTGACGACTGTGCGAAGCCTCCCCCTACGAGATGCCTCGACCGAAATGGGCAACCACATCCTCTGGATGGTGGTTCTCAAGGGGTTACCCGTACAAGAGTATCCATTGAGTAGGGGCAGGCCCCCGTGCCTGCCCAATCAAGACCACGGATAACCACAGGGGGTTATCCCTACACAGCCCATACAGTGTAGGGTTGACAGCCGTGCAAAGCCTCCCCTTGCGGAATGCGTCAACTAGGAAGTTAGGGAAAAGGCAGACCATTTCCCTACGAGGTGTTGGTCAGGATAGCGAATTAAAAAGCACAGCAGACTGCTTATGGGCAGTCTGCTGCAGGATAGATTTTGAGCTTATATGAACAATATCGGCAAGAAGGCATTGATATTCCTGAAAATCGCCCAAAAACCCCCAGCCAAAAGGACGATTGGCAGGACGATACAGATACACAGCACCAGCAGGACGATCAAGACGATCGCCCAGACGGGGAATTTTTCTTTCTTCTGAGGCTGCGCGGGAGGGGGTGCTATGTAATCAACCACTTTAGGCGCCTCTTCAGCTTTAGGTGCTTCGGTTGGCGCTGGTTCCTCTGCACCGGGAGTGTAGAGATTCTCGTTCCAGCGACCGGGATCGTCGGCACCTTCGTTTACAGGCGCACCCCAGCGGTCCGCTTCTGGTTGAGGGGGAATAGGGGTTTGAGGGGTCTCAGGCACGCTCCGTGTTTCGGCAGAAGCCTGGTGAAAATCATCCTTCACTTCGCTCCATCCGCCCTCCACGGTTTCAGCTGCTTCGGTAACCTGCTCCTGAGCGGCTTCGTGAACTTCTTCGATGTGGGATTGACTCTGCTCGGCGGACTCTTCCACCGGTTTCCATGCGTTTTCAGCAGCGTCGTTCAGATCGTGTTCAGACTCCTGGGCTGCATTCTCGAGGTTTTCGTCCATTTTTTATCCTTTCACAACAGGTCCATTCGAAACTTACTGGATTT
>Ga0079098_1025390_pt1 | contig 30306 bp, 30 predicted proteins | sample ADurb_H2B_01_Slu_FD_74559 | JGI IMG/M metagenome (GOLD analysis project Ga0079098, IMG submission 74559) | Active sludge microbial communities from Illinois, USA, of municipal wastewater-treating anaerobic digesters - ADurb_H2B_01_SludgeMetaT... | ecosystem: Engineered > Bioreactor > Anaerobic >...
TTTTTTTCTGAGCAGCCATAGCATTGAAGCCTAGGGCAGCTACTAATATTATTGCTAAAAAAAGACTTAGGATTAGCTTTCTTCCTCTTTGATTCACTATTCTTCCTCCTTTTAGTTTATTAGGAACCCATTAAACTTTCTTAAATCCTCCTTTCTCTTAATAATATGGTAGAGCTAGCTGTAAAAAACTATTTTAACAAAATATTCTAGTAAGATTTATAATCCCCTGCTAAAAACCTAGAGTTTTAGCAGGAATTTTTTGCCTCTATGGAGGATAATATATTAGATAAGCAAAAAATAGTAACTTTAGAAATATGAGGAGGAAAACTAATGCAGACAATTACTTTTGGAACAGATGGTTGGAGAGCGATCATGGCTGACCAATTTACCTTTAATAATGTTCGTCTGGTAACCCAAGCTATAGCTCAATATCTCTTATTAGAACAAAAGGAAAACCTAACCATTATTATTGGCTATGATAATAGGTTTTTAGCAGAGGAATTTGCCCAAACAGTGGCGGAGGTATTAACTGCTAATAAAATTAGGGTGATGATTACGAAAGAACCTACTCCCACACCGGTGGTTGCTTATGCGGTAGTGGAGAATAAGGCTGCCGGAGCAATAATGCTAACAGCCAGTCATAACCCTCCAGAATATAACGGAATCAAGTTTATTCCTTATTATGGGGGGCCTGCCTTACCGGCTATTACTAAGGAAATTGAAAATCAATTAACAGAGGTGTTAGAGAATAATATAATGAATGTTTTGCCCATAGAGGAAGGACTACATCAAGGTTTAATTAATTATTTCGAACCGAAGGATTCCTATCTTCAACACCTCAGAGGTTTAGTGGATTTAACTTCTTTAGCTAAGGCTAAATTAAAAGTAGTAGTTGATCCTATGCATGGTGTTGGCAGTGGTTATACCGATAGGCTTTTAACGGATGCTGGCTGTCAAGTAGCTGTAATTAGAGGGGAAAGAGATGCCTTTTTTGGTGGGTCTTTACCGGAACCTACTGAGAAAAATCTGCTTCCTTTAAAAGAAGCAGTATCCAGGGTAGGAGCCAAGATTGGTCTGGCTAATGATGGGGATGCTGACCGTTTTGGAGTGATAGATGATAAGGGCAACTATTTTTCTCCTAATCAGGTCTTAGTCCTTTTGACTGCCTACCTTTTAAAGCAAGGCAAAAGAGGAGCTATTGTAAGGACTGTAGCTACTACCCATATGCTAGATAAAATAGCAGAAAAATATAGCTTGGAACTAATTGAAACCCCTGTAGGCTTTAAATACATTGGGGAAAATATGTTAAAAAAAGAAGTGCTAATTGGTGGAGAAGAAAGTGGTGGACTAAGCATTTTAGGCCATATTCCGGAGAAAGACGGAATTTTAGCTGACTGTTTATTGGCAGCCATGGTAGCTAGTGAAGGTAAAGATTTTAGTGAAATTTTGAAGGAACTAACCAAAGAGTTTGGTTCTTTTTACAGTGAAAGGTTAGATTTAATCTGCAGTGCGGTGGAAAAAGGAAGGATTTTAGAAGAAATTAAGAACTTAAGTCTAGATCTAATAGATGGGATAAAGATAATTAAGAAAATTACGATAGATGGTTTAAAAATGGTATTGGAGGATGGAAGTTGGTTTTTAGTACGACCTTCTGGCACTGAGAATCTAATTAGACTTTATGGTGAGGCAGCAGACCAAGAGCAATTAAGAAAACTACAGGAAAATGTAAAGGAGCTATTGAAAATTTAAGTAGGAAACCATTCTGGTAACTTTTACTGCACTGTTCCTTTGGGCAGGAATTCCCTTTCTTGTGTCGAAGAATTTATGTTAGTATAATAATATTTAAGGAAGGGAATTTCATGAAAAGAAAAGATAAACTACTGGTTCCACTTTTTGTTTTTCTCTGTATCTTGATACTAGCTTTTCCCGTCTTGGCTCAGGAAAAAGAATCTAATCCTATTACTATTGATGGTGATAAAATAAGTTATGATTCAGAAAGCGGAGAGTTTAGTGCTTATGGCAATGTAAAGGCTCAACAACAGAACATGTCCTTAACAGCTGATGGTTTAGAAGGGAATATGAGTACCAAAGATATGCATGCTTTTGGTAATGTTTTTTGGCAAAAAGATAAAGATCATTTTCAGGGCAGCGAGGTTTTTTATAATTACAATACTCAAGTAGGTCTGTTGGAGAAAGGGCAAGGCACTATAGATAATTATTCCATCAAGACTGCTTGGATGGAGAAAGGACCCAGCAAAGCAACTTTATTGGATAGCAGCTTCACAGGCTGTACTGCTGAAAGAATAAAATGTTATGAAATTAGAGCTAAAAAAATGGTTATTTACCCTGGGCAAAAGCTAGTTGCTTATGATGCTTCTTTTTATATTCGCGGCAAGAAAATCTTTACCTTGAAAAAGTATACTACTTCTTTAAAGAAAAAGAAGAAACAGGATGAAGCCGGAGTACCCAAGATTGGCTACAATAGCACCAACGGACTTTATCTTAGTTATAATCATTATCTTACTATTTCTAATGATGAGAGAGATAGCAGCTTTATTGATTTTCATTATTACAGTAAATCAGGGGTCCATTTGAAATATCAAGCAGACAGAGAGAATACTAAGGATCATTGGACTTTAATTGCCGGTAAGGATTTCGATAAAGATAAGCTGGAATTAGAGACTCTTCCGGAAATAGCTTGGACTAAAAAGACTGAACAGATACCCCATACCTCCCTTTACTACAATCTGGGGGCAGATATAGGCTATTTTGTTCAAGATGAGAAGAATGCCTCCGCTTGGAGAACTATGGCCAATGTGAATATTTCTAATGCTCCGATCTCTTTAAGTAAGCGAACTACTTTAAATCTGGGAACTGGATACCAAAAAAGTTGGTATGGCGATAACAATCGTTTAGGAGTTTTTAATACTAGTATTGGCATTAATCAAAGTCTAGGACAGCGAGGGTCTACTAGTATGACCTATGTTCACAGAAAAATTTCCGGGCAAACTCCTTTTAACTTTGATAGCCCAGGGGACGCCAATGTACTTTATAATACTTTCAGTTATCAGGTGGATAGAATGTGGCGAGTGGGTATAAGTACAGAATATAACCTAGATGCTAAAAAGTTTAATGATATAGATTATACTCTAGTGCGAAATATGCATTGTTTTGAAAGTTCTTTTACCTGGAGGGAGAAACGTAAAGAGTTCAGATGGAGTGTTGATTTAGTACAATTTTAGCTAACTTAGAAGGGGTAGTAAGACTACCCCTTTTCGCAAGTGATAAAGAAAATAATGATCGAGAGAATAGAGGGAGAAAGATGAGAGTAAGAAAGGCTATTATCCCGGCAGCTGGTTTAGGGACCAGATTCTTACCGGCTACCAAAGCTCAGCCCAAAGAAATGTTAACCATTGTTGATAAACCAACCATTCAGTACATTGTGGAAGAGGCTATTAGTTCAGGTATTGAAGATATCCTGATTGTTACCGGCCGCAATAAGAGAGCTATTGAGGATCACTTTGACCGCTCTGTAGAACTGGAAGTAAATCTTAGAGAAGCGGGAAAGGACAAACTATTAAAAATAGTGGACGATATCAGTAACTTGGCTGATATTCACTATATCAGACAGAAAGAACCCCGAGGCTTAGGTCATGCTATTTATTGTGCCAGAAAGTTTATTGGTAACGAGCCCTTTGCTGTTCTCTTAGGAGATGATATCATTGATGCTCCTACACCTTGTCTAAAGCAGATGCTAGATTTATATGACCAGTTCCACTGCAGTATTGTAGGGGTACAGCAGGTACCCCTTGAGGAAGTTAACCGTTATGGGGTTGTTAAGCCTAAGCCAGGGCAAGAGGGTAAATTACAGGAAGTAGAAGACTTAGTAGAGAAGCCTAGTTGGAAAGCAGCTCCTTCTCGCCTAGCTGTCATGGGAAGATATATTATCCAGCCAGAGATTTTTCCTCTTTTGGAGGAAACAGAACCAGGGGCTGGAGGGGAAATCCAACTAACTGATGCCCTGAAGAAATTAGCTCAAAAGGATCGGATGTATGCCTATACCTTTGAAGGTAGAAGATATGATGTCGGTGATAAATTAGGCTTTTTGCAAGCCACAGTAGAACTGGCTCTAAAACGGAAAAGCTTAGGGCCAAACTTCCAAAAATATTTATTGGATTTATTAGGCAATTTACCTCAGGAGGGGAAAATCAGTAACTACTAAAAGGGGAATGCTAATGACTAAGGAAAAGATTCTTGTAATTAATACTATGTGTATAGGAGATGTAATGCTGACTACACCAGCTTTAAGGGTGCTAAAGAATAATTTTCCCCAGTCTCATATTACTATGCTGCTAGATAAAAGCTGTCAATCCATTATTGAAAACAATTCTAATGTGGATGAGATTATTCCCTTAGATAAAAAAGCAGTAGATAAGAGTATCTTTAGTCTTATTAAGTTTATTGAGAAGATTAGGAAAAGAAAGTTAGATTTAGTGGTTAATCTTTCCTGTAACGAAAGAAGTGCTATTATTACTGCTTTTAGCGGAGCTAAAAAGAAAATTGGCTATGTTCATCGGGGAAAGGGTTTATTTTTAGATGGGAAAGTTCCTTTTAGCATTATTCCTCAGGGTAAGCGACATATGGCTGATGCTCATCTGGATGTTTTAGCTACTTTAGGTTTAACTGATTTAACTAATAACGGCCTAGAGATTTTTCCTAATTTAGAAGATCAGTCTTTTGCAGAAAAATTTCTAACGGAAAATGGCTTTCAAGAAGATGATATTTTAGTAGGATTAAATACGGGAGCTAAATGGTTAAGTAAAAGGTGGACTAAAGAGGGCTTTGCTGCTTTAGCCGATGCCTTACAGAGGGAATATGGAGTTAAGGTAATTATCTTTGGGGGGCCGGAGGATGTGGAGAGAGTTGAAGAAATAATTTCTCTAATATCCCAGAAACCTTTGGTAGCTACAGGCAAAACCACTTTAAAGCAACTGGCTGCTCTAATCAAACACTGCAAAGTCTTTATTACTAATGATAGTGGTCCTATGCATATTGCAGTGGGAACTAAAACTCCGGTTATTGCCCTTTATGGACCCTCTCCCACCGGTGGTTTCTCTCCTTATGGGGAGGGTCATACCATTATCCGTAAAAACCTACCTTGTAGTCCATGTAATAAGCATCAGTGTGATCATCACCAATGTATGCAAGAGATTTCGGTAAAAGAAGTATTGGCAGCAGCAGCTAAGTATTTAAGGGGGAAAGAAAATGTTTGACCGTAGTAGACTAACCACTTATCCGATTAGATTGAGAAAAAATAAAGTAAAAATAGCTGACTTTGCTAGGGTTCCCTCTAGTAGTGATTCGATTGAGGATTTTCTGGACAAATTACCCAATATTCTTTTAGGTAAGGACTTTAAAGAAGTAGTGGACTCTTTAGTCAACGCCTATAAAAATAAACAGCCAATTATTCTATCTATGGGGGCTCATGTTATTAAATGCGGCTTAAATCCTTTAATTATTGATCTGATCAAAAAAGGCTTAATTTCTGCTTTAGCCCTTAATGGCGCCGGGTCCATTCATGATTTTGAAATATCTTATCTGGGGGAAACCTCAGAGGATGTAGCTATAGAGATTAAAGAAGGCCGTTTTGGGATGGTAGAAGAAACAGGACACTATATTAATGAGGCCCTAAAAGAAGGTGCCCAAAAAGGTTGGGGCTATGGAGAAAGTGTCGGACGGAAAATTTTAGCTATGGCTAATCCATATAAGGAATATAGTCTTTTAGCTACCTGCGTTGAATATGGAGTACCTATTACAGTGCATGTAGCTCTAGGTAATGATATCATTCATATGCATCCTGATTGTGACGGTGGAGCCATAGGCAAAACCAGCTATCAGGATTTCTTGACTTTTGTAGAAAATTTAACTAAAATGGAAAAAGGTGGGGTGTACTTAAACGTGGGTTCAGCGGTGGTTCTACCGGAAGTTTTTTTAAAAGCTGTTTCAATGGTTCGCAATGCTGGCTATGCTTTAGATCAAATAGTAACAATAAACATGGATATGCAGAGACAATATAGACCACTAGAGAATGTCGTAAAAAGGCCTACTAATAAAGGGGGTAAGGGATATATGATTGTTGGACATCATGAGATTAACCTTCCCCTTTTGATTGGAAGCCTTTATAATAAATTAGGATTTTAGGTAGCCAAGACAATGAATATTAGGATTATTAATAGAAAAATACAAGCTTGGTTAAGAGGAAAAAGAATAGCTTGGGGGAAAATGATCTGGGACAGAAAAGAGATAAAAATTCCACAAATTGAAATAGGAAAAATAAATAGAGTTCTCTTTTTACGCTATGATGGAAAAATAGGAGATATGATTATTAATACCTTAATGTTTCGAGAAATTAAGAAGGTCTATCCTGACATGAAAATTGGCGTGGTCGTTGCTGGGATAAATGGAGAAATTATAAAAAATAATCCCTATGTTGATAAATTATATTATTATGAAATAGCTAATATTCAAGAAACAATTACAGAGATTCAACAGGAAGGTTATGATCTATTAATTGATTTTAGTGAAATACTAAAAGTTCCTCAAATCAAATTTATTAATCTGTGTAGAGCTAAACAAAATATGGGCTTTAAAAAGGATAATTGGCAGCTTTTTGATATTTCTATAGATTACCTTCCTTATGATGAACATATCACTAAAAGATATCAAAAGGTGTTAGAGTATTTAGAAATAAAAAGTTCAGATTTAAGTTATGATATTTTTTTAAGCAAAAAAGATGAACAATTAGGTTTTGAATTTAGAAAAAGTATTGCTCAAAAATACTTAATTGTTCTCAATCCCTATGGAGCTAGTAAGCATAGGACATTTAACAAAGAAAAACTATTAGAGACAACTCGGGAGATTCTTAGTCTTTCCGAAACAATAGCTTTATCCTTTGTTTTTCCCCCGGAGAAGTTAAAGCATATAAGGGAAATTACTAATGAATTGAATCATCAGAGAGTGTATATTTGTGAAAGAGCGAATAGTGTTTTAGCTAGTGCTAGCTTAATAAAGAACGCAGATTTAGTTATTTCTCCAGATACATCTATTATTCATATAGCTGTAGCCTTTGAAAGAAAACTTATAGGTATATATAGACCAGATTTGGGAGAAGAGAAGATTGCTCTAATTTGGGGACCTAATTCCCCAAGGGCTGTACAAATTTTTTCTGAAGTAAAGAATACTAAAGAATGTCTAACTGACATAAATAGTTTTTCTATTCCTGAACTAAAAGCTCAGATCAGAGAAGCTTTAACCCTTAGCTAGATAATAAGAATTGGGGGAAAATTATGGGAAAGGTTTCAGTACTTATTCTTACTTATAATGAAGAAGATAGAATAGAAGATTGTTTAAAAAGTGTAATCTGGGCTGATGAGATAGTAGTCTTAGATTCCTTTAGCACTGATAGAACTCTAGAAATTGTGGAAAAATATCCAGCAAAAATCATTCAACAAAAATGGTTAGGCTTTGCCAAACAGAGAAATTTAGGTCTAAACTACTGTTCTCATAATTGGATTTTAGTAGTAGATGCTGATGAAAGGGTAACTCAGGAACTGCAGAAAGAAATTAGACAAATCCTAGAACAAGATGGTTATTCGGGCTACTATATTTCTAGACGTACTTACTTTCTGGGAAAATGGATAAAGCACTGCGGTTGGTATCCTGACTATGTTTTACGACTTTTTTGCAAAGAACGAGGGAAATACAAGGAACAAATGGTTCATGAGTCGGTTAAGTTAGAGGGAAGGATAGGCTATTGTAAGAGCGACTTACTGCATTATACATATAGAGATATAACCCACTACCTAGAGAAGATGAATCAATATTCCAGTTTGGCTGCTTGCCAGATGCTAGATGAAGGTAAAAAGATAAATCATAGTACTATTTTTTTTAGACCAAGTTGGGCTTGGTTAAAAATATATTTTTTGAGGCGGGGATTTCTAGATGGCTGGCCGGGACTAGTCATTAGTATCATTTCAGCTTTTTATGTTTGGCTGAAGTATACCAAGCTTTACAGCTTGGTTCATTATAAAGAAGGAGAAGATGATGCTGGGAAAACAAATTGATTTAGTAGATATTTATTTAGTTTTTTTTATATTCTTTTTACCACTAGTTATAGGACTAAGCTATCTAGGTCTATTCTTTATATTGTTTTATCTAATACAACAATATAAACTAGGCAAAATGGATTTCTTTAATAGTGAAGTACATTGTTGGCCAGTTTTGCTGTATTTTTTTATTTCCTGTCTTTCTTTATTAACTATGGGGAGGTTTTATACCCAACCAGATAAAATGCTTATCTGTACTTTAGTGGTATTTGCAGCTACTGTAGCTTACTTTAGCGGTTGGAAATTAATTAATAGTGAAAAGCGTTTAATGATAGTGGTCTGGACTTTAATTGGCTTAGGATTTATTTTAGCTATATCTGGGTTATATCAGTATTATACTGGAGAAGAGATTAGGGTGAAATCTTTTACAGGACATCCTAATATTCTAGCTAGTTATTTAATTATTGTAGTACCTTTAAACATTATTTTATTACTAGAGAGGTATAGTTCTCTCTTTAAAGTGTTTCTTATTACAAATCTTATTTTAATGTTTGTCTGCATGGCCTTAACTTTTTCTCGTAGTGGTTGGCTAGGACTTTTCATCAGTTTATTAGTTTTTTTGCCTCTTATTACTAGGAAAAGATCTTTCGCCTTCATTATAATTGGTACTTTTTTTCTCCCTCTGCTTTATCATCCTTTATGGGAGAGAGCTATAAGTATTTTTAGTTTTCAGAGTAATATATCTAGGATATATATTTGGAATTCTGCTATTAATATGTTAAAGTCTTATTGGTTAACCGGGATAGGAATAGGAATGTTTCGTTTTCTTTATCCTTATTATATGCAGCAGCATGCTATAGAGCCTTTAGTTCAGCATGCTCATAATACCTTTCTGCAACGTTGGGTGGAGCTAGGTATATCTGGCTTTTTGGTTTTTATTTGGTTAGTAATCTATTGCTTTTGGCAAGGTTGGAAGAGTCGTTGGCTAAATAATTACAGAATAAAGACAATAAATTTAGCTTTTCTAGCTAGTGCTATAGGTCTTATTATGCAAGGACTATTTGATGACTTACTTTATGATAACGGTAATTTTATTATTTTTTGGTTTATTTTAGGCTTAATTTCTGCCAATAAAAGATTACAGGTCTCATAAACTTCCATTTGGCTGGATAAATATTATTTTAGGAACTATAGAAAGAATGTAGGAGAAGAAATGTCAAAAAGTAAACTCATAGCTAAGGCTAGTTTAGTGCTATTTATAATAACTTTATTATCAAGGTTTACAGGTTTTTTTCGTGAGATGGTTATTGCTAATAAATTTGGTATATCTCATGCTACTGATGCTTTTTTAGTAGCTTACAACTTCCCAAACATCTTGTTTTATTCTATAGGAGAAGCTTTTTGTACAGTGATGGTACCAATTTATACAAAATATGCATTACAAAATAAAGAAAAAGAATTCAATAAATCCCTATCTTCAGTGTTAAATTTATTATTGTTATTATTGGCTAGCATAGTGATTTTAGGAATGCTTACTTCGCCACTAATTGTTAAATTTTTAGCCCCTAGGTTTGACTATCAAACCCAAATGTTAGCTGCTCATCTCTTGCGATTAATGTTTCCATCAGTTGTTTTTATTGTTCTATCAGGAATATTAGTAGGGCTGCTTAATGCTAATCACGTTTTTGGAATAGGAGCCTTAAGTTCATTTATTTTAAATTTATCATTTATTTTTCTAACCATTCTTTTTAGTCATAATTTGGGAATAGATTCTTTAGGATTAGCAGTGATTGTAGGAACTTTGCTTTCATTTCTTTTACTTTTTCCATGGCTAAAAAATGTGTCTTTTAAATATAGTTTTAATTTAGATTATAAGGATGAACGTTTAAAAGAGATCTTTTTTTTAACTTTTCCCATTGTTATTGGTAATAGCATTAATCATCTATACCTTTTAATAGATAATATTTTAGCTTCTGGGATGGTAGAGGGGAGTATTTCATCTTTAAATTACGCTTCTAAAGTGATAATGTTACCACAGAACTTACTATCAATAGTCTTAAGTACTGCAATTTTTCCTATTATTAGCCGATTAATTAACCAAGGTAAGCTAGAAGAATTTTGCGACACTTTGCTAAGGGCCATGAAACTAATGATATATCTTGTGTTACCATGTGGAGCTATGGTTATGCTTTTGAGAAATCCCTTAGTGCAAATACTATTTCAGAGAGGTTCCTTTGATTCTCAAGCCACTGCCATGACTTCTTCTGCTCTGTTTTATTTCTCTTTTAGTCTGATTGGTCAATGTTTAAATCCTTTATTAGTTAAGGGGTTCTATGCTTTAGAAGATACGACTACTCCAATGAAATCAACAGTTTATACTGTAATACTAAATATTATCTGTAGTATTGGTTTTTCTTACTTTTTAGAATATAATGGTTTAGCTTTAGCTAATTCTATTGCTGCTAACTTTAATATTTTGTTTCTTTTCTATTGTCTAAAAAGTAGGATTAATAGTTTTGATTTAAAAGATATTCTTGTTTTTCTATTAAAAGTTTTGCTATGCACTATCTTTATGGGTTTAACAGTTTATTTATTCAATTTAGAAATCCATCTACCTTTAATCTACCAATTGATTAGTCAATGTTTATTAGGAGTAATAGTGTACTTTATTCTAAGCTTTTTACTTAAACTAGATGAATTATCTTACTTATTAACAATGGGTAAAAAGCTATTAGATGGACTACTAAATGGGAGGAGGTAGAGATGTGAAATGGGTAGAGAAAGAATGGCTATTAGTTCTTAGTCTTATTTTGTTACCAATGACAGCTATTAAAGTTGGCCCCATCAAGCTATACGAGTTTACTAATCTAATTATTATCGGAGTAGTTGGCTGGGGGCTACTATTGGGAAAAGGAGAATTAACGACTAAGAGTCATTTATTTGATAAATATATCACTGGACTCCAAAAATTTTTACTTTTTTGTATAATTGTTTCAGTTCCCTCTTTTTTTAGAGAATTTTATATTCCAGAAAATGTGCATGGTTTTTTGAATAAGCCAATAATAATAACCTTTCTAAGGATTATTCAGATAGGGATGGCAATTGTTCTGTCATGGTATACTTTTAATCAGGTAAATAGCAAGAAGAACTTCGCCAGGATTCTTAAACTTTATTTATATGTAGGGTTAATAATCTGTGCACTAAGTATTTTTTGTTATATTATTAATGGTCTTTGGGGGACTCATTTTCCTTTTGCTTATTATACTGACTCTATGCTTCTAAGAACAAGAGGAACTTTTGTAGAAGGAGGCCCTTTTGGAGTTTATGTAATTAGTATAATAGTAGTCTTTAATTTATGTATGGAGATTAAGATATTAAATAAAAAACAAATCATATATATGTATATGCCTTTAACCTTGGCTTTAGCCTTGTCAAAATCAAAAGCTGCTATTTTAGTCTTAATAGGGGTCTATGGATTACGACTAATAATAGAATTATGTAAAAAACAAGATAAGGCATTAAAAACCTTACTTTTAATAATAGCTTTTATAGTTCCATATATTATTTTTAATTATTCTTGTTTTAAGAGTGGAACAGAAGGATATATAGAAAGCTATTTTCATGCTAAAGATTATAGTGTTGAAAAAGCAGAAGATTTAAATTTTGCTTATGGGAGAGTTGCATCTTCACATATTATTCCTGAAATGATAAAGAAACATCCTATATTAGGGATAGGGTTAGGTAACTATCCTTTAGTAAGAAATGATCCATTATATCGATTATTTTTGCTTCCTGTAAAGGGATGGGATTTAATGGGATTCGGTTTTGGGGAAGTAGTTACAGAGGTAGGAATTCCTCTCGCTATCTATCTTGCCTCTATTTTTATTCAACCGTTTTTAATCTATTTTAGAGAAGAAAGGATTCCTAGTTTTTTATTATCGGTAGGATTATTTCAAATCTTTGCCCATGGTATAGGGTTTGTACAAATAACTTTTGTCTATCCCTGGGTGATTACAGTAATTTTTTATCTTTACTTAAAATTATATCAAGAGCAGGAGGGGGGGAGAAAATGAAAACAAAGACAGAGAAAACTATTATCTTTAAGTTAGGTGGAATAGGAGATCTATTAATGGCTACACCAGCTATTAGAGCATTTAGACAGTCATTCCCTAGAAAAGAGGTTATCTTTATTATTGGTGAAAGCAATAAAGCAATTCTTAACAACAATCCTTATGTTGATAAAGTAATAACCTTAGATGATAAGGCTCTATTAGCAGGTTCGTTTTTAGAAAAGTTTAAAGAAGCAACTAAGCTTTTTTCTTTATTAAAAAGAATACAACCACAGGAAATTTTCATTTTACATAGGGATTGGCGTTATAGTTTAATATCCTTTTTAGCAGGAGTGCCTAGTCGATATGGTTTTCAAAGAGACTTAAAAGGTACTTTTTTAACTTACTCAGTTTCTACTCCTAGAAACCAGCACGAAATTGATAATTATTTAAGTCTATTTGCACTTAAGACAGGTTTTCAGAATAGGGATATTTCTATGGATCTTTTTCCTTGTAAATCAGAAATAGACAGGATAAAAGATTTTTTTATTAGAATTCCTAATAGATATACATATGTTGTATTGGCTCCAGGTGGAGCTTCAAATGCAAAGATGGAAATGGACATAAAGAGATGGCCAATTGATTATTATACAGAATTGGCTACAGCTCTTCTAGGCGCTAACTTAAATGTCATTTTAGTTGGAGGTAAAGGAGACTTTAAATTTACTCAACAAATATGTCAAGCTAATCCTCAATTTGTTAATAAGCAATTATTTGATGTTTCAGGAAAACTTTCTATTCAAGAAACATATCAATTGATTAGTAACTGTTATGTAATGGTTGCTAATGATTCAGGTCCTATGCATATAGGCGCCAGTGCTGGGATCCCGATTATTTCCATTTTTGGTCCTACAAATCCATTGGAGTATCAACCAAAAATTAATTCTAAAAGCTTTATCTTTTGGAGTAAGCAGCAGTGCTCTCCTTGTTATAAAGATGGTTTTTTCCCTGAATGTCCTGATAAACATTGTATGATTGACGTTAAGCCTTATATGGTTTATAAAAAGGTTATAGAAATATTGGAGGAAAAGAGATGAAAGAAAGAGGAAATAGAATTTTAAAATTAATAGACAGGTATGCAGGAATTCCTCTTGTATGTTTTCTAGGTTTAATAAAGAAAAAGAGGATTTTGAATAGTAATTATTTTACTAAAAAAAATCCTAAAATAATCTTACTTAAGACAGCAGCTATTGGAGATACCATTTTACTTTCTTCAATTGTTGCAGAAATAAAGAATATTTATCCAAATGCGGAGATCAGTATTCTATGTTCTAAGAATAATCTATCAGCAGCTTCTTTTATTGCTCCTCCTGATAATGTAATAGTTTTTAATATTTCTAATCCCTTGAAAGGATTATGTGAACTTATAGACCTACCAGAGTATGATCTACTGTTGGATTTTGCCCCATGGGCAAGATTAAATGCTATAATATCTTTTTTTATTTCAGCAAGACTAAAAATTGGATTTAAAAGGGAGAATATGTATCGCCATTATATTTATGACCTAGTAGTTGAGCATTCGGATAATATACATGAAATTGAAAATTACCGAAATATATTAAGAGCAATTAATATCTTACCTAAGGGATTACCTGCTAATATTGAGATCAATAGAAATAAAAAAGATATTGTGAATAATTTTTTAGAAGATAATAAACATTATATTATTTTTCATCCTTTTCCTGGGGGAGAAAAAAAAGAATTAAAAGAATGGCCTGATGATAATTGGATTAAATTAGGACAGCATTTAGTTCAAAGTGGTTATTCAATAGTGATTACTGGAGGTAAAGAAGATACCGAGAGAGCAAACTATCTGGCTAGAAAAATTAGTGAGGATAAAAGTGCTTCTTTTGCTGTAGCTGGGGAAATTTCGCTTTCTGAAACAGCTGAATTAATTATGTTGGTGGGACAGCTAATTTCAGTAAATACGGGAATTATGCATCTTGGGGCTTCAGTAGGTGCAAATGTTATTGCATTAAATGGGCCAACGTCTTCTCTAAGATGGGGACCATTAGGTAAAAAATCAATATCAATAAATGCGAAATGTAAATGTGCTCCTTGTCTTAGTCTAGGTTTTGAGTATGCATGTTCTCATGGTGGGTGTATGAGTACAATTACGGTAAATGATGTAAGTAATAGCATACCTAACTTTACTTAAGTAATGACTCCTGCTTATAAATGGTATTATTCATAACAATGTGGTTAGGAGGAACAAAATTGAGCAAACTAATAAAAAAAAATCTATCTAAATTATATTTGATTGGTGACTTATTAGCATTTACTTTGGCTGGATCACTAATTCTATTCTTAGAATTTTATTTTTCAAATAATATCTATTATAGGTGGTATATTTCAACTTTTTTTCTTATTAGTTTATCTTCTATTTTTTTAATGTACTCCTATAAATTATATAAACCAGACTTTAAATCATATCTTCCTCAGGTACCTGTCATATCTAAAGCACTTTTTTATAGCTTGCTTCTATTCTTTCTTTTTACTTTTTTTATACGTATATTCTCTTATTCTCGGTTGGCTATTTTGTCTTTTGCTATTCTTGCTTTTTTGAATTTAGTATTCTTTCGAAGAATTGCTTATAAATTCATTAGGAGACTATATTTAAAAGGCATTGGTACTACAAAATTATTAATAGTTGGGTGGGATAAAAGTATTAAAGAGGTTGTTGATTATTTGTCTGAGCATCCCGAATACGGTTACTATCTTTGCGGAGTATTCTTAGATAATTGTCAAGAAATAGATACAGGTAACTTAAAAATTCTAGGTGATGTTGAAAGGTTTCTTGACATCACATCACATCTAAATGTAGAATCTATTTTAGTTTCTTTAGATGATAAAGAAAAAATTGGACAAATTGTAGGTTATTGTGAAGAAAATGGAATAGAAGTATTATTAGTTCCTGATATTATAGATTTCATGGCTGCTCCAGTACAAATGAATAGCATTAGTTCCATTCCTCTTATAAGTTTTAAGAAAAGTCCTATTAGGGGGGACCAAGGGAAAATTAAACGGTTTTTTGATGTTATATTTTCTCTATTCGGTCTAATTATTTTAAGCCCACTTTTCTTATTAGTTGCTCTGCTAATTATTTTAGATAATCCCGGACCTATTTTTTTCTGTCATACTAGACTAGGAGTTAACGGAAAAAAGATTAAAGTTTGGAAGTTTAGAACTATGGTTGTTAATGCTGAAAGTATTCTTAATGAGCTATTAGAAAAAGATTCAGCATTGAAAAGAGAATTTTTAAAAGAATTTAAGTTAAAAGATGACCCGCGGGTTACTAAGTTAGGAAATTTTCTACGTAAGTCTAGTATAGATGAAATACCACAACTTTTTAATGTTTTAAAAGGGGAAATGAGTTTAGTTGGACCTCGACCTATAGTAGAAAAAGAATTGGAAAATTATCAACCTTATGGGCATTTTATTTTGCAGGTTCCACCTGGTATTACAGGCTTATGGCAAGCAAGTGGTCGAAACGATACTAGTTATGAAGAACGAGTAAAAATGGATCTTTTTTTATATAAAGAATTGGTCATTTTGGCTTGATATTTTTATCTTATTAAAGACTATTCCTGCTATTTTAGCTAGAAAAGGTGCTTACTAAATTGAAACTTAGAAGGGAATGATAGGAAGAATGAAGAAGGTATTAGTTACTGGCGGTGCAGGTTACATCGGTAGTCATGTAGTTAAACTATTAGGAGAGAAAGGTTATCAGGTGGTAGTTTATGATAATCTTTCTACCGGTTATCAAGAATCTATTCTTAGTGGTGTTCTAGAAATAGGAGATCTTTTAGATATTCAAAGACTCAGGGAGGTTTTCAGTGAGCACAAACCTGAAGCGGTAATTCACTTTGCTGCTAACATTGTTGTTCCTGAATCAGTGGAAAAACCTATTATGTACTATAGAAATAATGTAGGGGGAACTCTAAACCTTCTACAAACAATGCATGAGCATAAAGTAGATAAACTGATCTTTTCTTCTACTGCTGCTGTTTACGGTACTCCGGCTAAAACAGTGATTACGGAGGAAACACCTTTAGAGCCTATTAATCCTTATGGTCAAAGTAAAGCTATGGTAGAAAAAATTCTAGCAGACTTTTCTGCAACCCAAGACTTTCGCTACATAGCTCTCCGCTACTTCAATGTAGCCGGAGCGGATAAAGATGGTCAGATTGGAGAGAAAAAGGAAAGTGCTACCCACCTAATTACTATGGCCATGCGGACTGCCGCGGGATTACGGGATAATCTTTATATCTTTGGTACTGATTATCCAACTCCGGACGGAACCTGCATCAGAGATTACATCCATGTAGATGACCTAGCTGAAGCTCATATTCTATCTTTGGAGCACCTACTTCAGGGATGCAAAAGTAATATTTTCAATTGTGGCTATAGTCAAGGTTATTCCGTGAAAGAAGTTGTGGAAACAGCTAAGAAAGTAACCGGGGTAGATTTCCCTGTAGAATTAGCCCCTCGTCGGATTGGGGATCCTCCTGCATTAGTGGCTGACTCCAGTAAAATAAGGAAAACTCTAGGCTGGCAGCCTAAGTATAATAACTTAGAATATATCATTAAAACTGCTTGGGAATGGGAGAAGAAAAGAATTCAATAGAAGAGCTGAACAAATTTGAATTACAAGGCCTTATTCAGTGCTTTGAATATACTTTTGAGCTAGCTTGGAAAACTATGAAAGACTACTTAGAGCAAGAAGGGTATGATGTAAGAAGCCCTAGAACAGCAATTAAAATAGCCTTTCAAATACAGCTGATTACTGACGGTCATACTTGGATTGATGCTCTAGAAAAGAGAAATCTCTTGGCCCATACCTATGATGAAGCTAGAGTTTTAGAGGCAGAAAAATTAATTAGGAATAATTATTATCCGGCTATTCAGGAACTATCTATAAAATTGGAGAGTTTAGTATGAATTTTGGACTAAAAGAGTCTGATCTAGCTTATATAGTAGATGCTATTAAAAAGCTTCCGGAGATAAAAAAGGCTGTAATATTTGGCTCTAGAGCTAAGGGGAATTATAAGGCTGGTTCAGATGTAGATATAGCTATTTATGGAGAAAAAGTTAATTTTAATACTGTTTCAGCCCTTCAAGCTAACTTAGAAGAAGAAGGACCTTTACCCTATTTTTTTGATATTGTGGATTATACTCACTTAGAGCATCAAGAATTAAAGGACCATATTAAGAGAGTGGGAAAGATTATTTTTACAGCCTAAAAAGATTGCAGTAGTAAAGGAGAGGGTAAGCTAGTGTCTGTAAAGATTCTTTCTTTAAATGATTGCCGTCCTATGAGCCATTGGATTGAGCAGTTTATTACTGATCAACAGTGCAGAGTTAATTCCCATACTTGGGCTACCTATGCCCGATCTCTAGAACTATGGCGTCTTTATCTGGATAGTCACTATGGAGAGGTCTATCTAGGGGAGTTATCCTGGAAGCATTTAGAAGAGTTCCTTAGCTGGTGGTATTTTCGCTATTATTTAGGGACTAGTTATACCGAAGTTCAGGTTCTTCTCATTACCTTAGAGAATTTTATCTGGTGGTTACAGGAAAGAGGAATCATCCTTTTTCCCCTTTGGCAAGAGGAAGAGGGAAAGCTGTTAAAACAGGATATTCAGAGGGTCTTCCAGTGGAGAAAAAGGCAAGCTCTAACTACTAATTATCAAGAGGTCAGACGAATAGCCCGGGATATGGGGTGGTTTAGTATTCAGAGTCTTGAGGAAAGCACTGCTCAAATAATTAATCTCTTAAGTCAGGAAAATCACTTTTGTCAAATTGGAGATCAGCTACTCTCCTTTTTGCAGATTAAGGATACTTTCTTTGGTTATATTTGGCAAGGAAAAGGCAAAGAACTATTTTTGGATGAGAGGGCTATAGCTTCCCTTTATCCTAGAGCAGCAGCAAAATATTTATGCTAGAGGAGGACCAAATGCTTCAATCTTTAGGTGAGCTAAATAGCTTAGATCGAATTATCCAACACACCATTGAAGCTATTGAAAACAGTAAAACCCAAATTTTTGATATTGCCGAATCAGCCCGGAAGGAATATAAAAGATTACAGCAAGAACTAGAGAATGTCCGAAAAGAAACAACAGAGGTCATTCAAGGTGTAGATTTAGCTCAAAAGGAAGACCGAAAAAAAAGACTCCAGCTAATGGAGGTGCACCGGGACTTCCACCGGTATTCAGAGGAAATGGTAGAAAAGGCTTACCAAGAGGCTACTGAATCCCTCAGTCAATTAGTTCGTCTTAGAGAACAAGAAAAAGCTCTCCGACGTCGCCGGGATGAACTGGAGAGGAGCCTAAAAAATTTGCAAAAAACCGTAGAAAGAGCAGAAAATTTAGTCTCCCAGGTAGGGGTAGTAATGGGTTTCCTCAGCGGTAATCTTCAAGACTTTTCCCAGCAGATTGGTGATATTCAGCAAAGGCACCAGTTAGGGCTGGGGGTCATCAAAGCCCAAGAAGAAGAACGAAAAAGGGTAGCTCGAGAAATTCATGATGGTCCTGCTCAGTCCTTAGCTAATGTAGTTTTTCGGGTAGAATTATGCGAAAAACTGGTAGATGTAGATTTAGTCAGGGCAAAAACTGAATTACAGGAACTGAAAGTGATAGTCAAAGATGGTCTCCAAGAGGTTCGGAGGATTATTTTTGACCTTCGCCCTATGGCCCTGGATGATTTAGGTTTAGTTCCTGCTTTACGCCGCTTTGTGGAAACCTTCCAAGAACGAGAGGGTTTGAGAATAGATCTAACCATTATGGGGAAAGAGAAAAAATTACATAATAGTCTAGAAATTGCTTGTTTCCGTTTAATCCAGGAATCTTTGAGTAATATACAAAAACATGCTAAAATAAAAGAGGCAACCATTAAAGTAGAGTTCGCTTCTGCCGCTATTAATATTATTATAGAGGATCAGGGCCAAGGCTTTGACTGGGACAAGTATCAAAAGGAGGCTCGGGGCAAAAAAAGTTTTGGTCTTCTGGGGATGGAGGAAAGGGTTAAGCTATTAGGTGGCAGCTTTGCGGTTAAATCTATTCCAGGGCAGGGTACTAAAATTATAATTAGAGTACCTAGGGAAGAAGATTGAGGTAGTAGTCATAAGGGACACTCCTCAATCTTTTAAGTAGGGTTATTATTGTGTTTCAATGTTATAGCGTAAAACTAAATAACCTGGGCGACTATCATTTATTTCTACAAGGTATTCTCCCGGTTCTTTAAGTTCCAATTTTTTTAGAGAGAGAGGAAAATCTCGGCCCTTATTATCTCTAGTGAAGATGGTTCTATATTCCGTACCTTCTTTCTTCTTAATGGAAAAAGAAAGGGAGTATTCTCCACCTTCATCGAAACTCTTAGCACTAACAACTTTGAAACCATAATAGCGGAGATCATATTTTCCTAGTTCTAAAGTACAACTATTATTTTCCATTTGATGGTTGAAACCATAATATGACCTAAAAGCCACATAGTCCTTATATGTGGTAGAGGCAAAAGCATTACAGGAAAAAATGAGTATTAATAAAAAACTAAGGAAAAGGGTTATGGTCTTTTTCACAGTTTATTCCTCCTTTTTCTTTGGTTAGTTAAATATTCTAGAAGAATAATAAATTTCCTGCTAATCTGTTCTGCCATCAGTATTTCCTTAATGAGGGGGGAAGAAATTGCAAGAAAAAATTATACAGCAGCTGGAAGAGAGCGCTGAAGTAAAAAGACTGATTGCTCAAAATTTAGCTCCGGCTATCGAAAAGACAGTGGAGATGTTAGTACAAGCTTATCAAGGCGGGAAAAAGATTTTGGTTTTGGGGAATGGAGGCAGTGCCGCTGATGCCCAGCATTTAGCCGGAGAACTGGTAGGTCGTTTTCTAAAAGAAAGGAAAGCTCTTCCTTGTTTAGCTTTGACTACTGATACATCTATTCTTACTGCCATCGGTAATGATTATGGTTACGATGCTGTTTTTACTCGCCAAGTGGAAGCTTGGGCAGAAGCTGGAGATGTAGTAATGGCTATTAGTACCAGCGGTAATTCGGAGAACATTTTGCAGGCTGTTACTCTAGCTCAAAAGAAAGGGGCTCAGGTGGTAGCTTTAACAGGTAAGGATGGAGGGCAGCTAAAAGAAGTAGCCGACTTATCTTTAGTAGTACCTTCAGATAGTACCCCACGAATCCAGGAAGGGCATATTACCATTATTCATATCCTCTGTTTTTTACTGGAAGAAAGGATGTTTGGGGATGCCTAGAGGAGCGGTATTTTTAGACCGGGATGGCACTATTAATGAGGATCCCGGTTATTTGAGCAAGATAGAGCAGTTTATTTTTTTACCTCAAGTGGTGGAAGGACTAAAGTTACTACAAGAATTAGGCTTTCCTCTGGTAGTGATTACTAATCAATCTGGAATTGCCCGGAGGTATTTTACTCCGGAAGATTTGGACAAGGTTCATAACTATATGATAGAGTATCTAAGAAAAGAGGGGGTGGAGCTGGCAGGAATTTATTACTGTCCCCACCATCCGGAAAAGGGATTACCGGAATATGTTCAGTCTTGTTCGTGCCGGAAACCGGGAGCAGCTCTTTTGAAAAAGGCAGCCCAAGAATTAGATTTAGACTTGGCTGCTTCTTTTATGATTGGGGACAAGGCCAGTGATTTGGGAGCCGGTTATAATGCTGGTTGTCAAAGTATTTTGGTGCTAACCGGGGAAGGAGAAAAGACTTTAGCCAAAAAGGCTGGCTGGAAGGAACAGCCCAGTCATATTGCCGAGAATCTTTTTCAGGCTGCCTGTTGGGTTAGAGAACAGCTAGGAAGAGGGGATAACAGTGGAAAAGAAGAGATTAAGTGAAATTTTACAGGGAATGCAGAAAAAGAAAGTATTGGTATTAGGGGACTTAATGGTAGATGAATATATCTGGGGGAAGGCTTCCCGGATTTCTCCCGAAGCTCCGGTACCGGTAGTGGAAGTAGGAGGCCAATCCCTGGTTTTAGGGGGAGCGTCTAATGTAGCTCATAATATCCACTCCTTAGAAGGCGATGTTCTTTTAGTGGGGATTGTCGGTGCGGACCAAATAGGGGAGAACCTAAAGGAAGAATTAGCGAAAAAGGGCTTAAAGACAGAAGGGCTACTGGTAGATGATACCCGACCTACTACTTTAAAGACTAGGGTTATTGCCCACAATCAGCAGATAGTAAGGATTGATCGGGAGGATAAGTCTCCTTTAAGTCCTGAGATGGAAAGTAAAGTAATGGACTATTTGGCTACTAAAATAGATGAGGTAGAGGCTCTGATTGTTTCCGATTATGGTAAAGGGGTTATCACCCCTGTTTTATCCGCTCAACTTATCGCTTTAGCCCGCCAAAAAGGTAAGTTCATTGCTGTAGACCCGAAGGGAAATGACTATAGTAAGTATAAGGGGGCTAGCCTTTTGACCCCTAATAAAAAGGAAACAGAAACTGCTTTAAATACTTTCCTGGATAGTGAAGAAAAGATTGTTGAGGGTGGAAGAACCCTCAAGGATTCTTTAGATTTAGACTCTTTGTTAGTCACTCGGGGAGAGGAAGGAATGTCTCTTTTTACTCCCCAGGGAGATGATCTGCATATTCCTGCTGTAGCCAGTAAGGTTTATGATGTTACCGGGGCAGGAGACACTGTTATTAGCACCTTGGTCTTAGCTTTGGCTGCCGGAGCTTCTTTACCGGAGGCTACAATAATTTCCAATTATGCTGCGGGAGTGGTAGTGAAAAAAATTGGTACCTCCACTGTTACCAGAAAAGAGATCAAAGAGATTATCAAAATGGGAGAAAATGATGAACAAGAAGATTAAAACTCTAGAAGAATTAGCATCTCTGCGAGAAGAGTTAAAGCAGCAAGGAAAAAAGGTGGTTTTTACCAATGGCTGTTTTGACCTGCTGCATATCGGTCATGTCCGTTATTTGGAAGAGGCCAAAGCCCAAGGAGATATTTTAATAGTAGGAGTAAATAGTGATAGCTCTGTACAAGGTTTGAAGGGAACAAAACGTCCTCTAGTAGGAGAAAAAGAGAGAATAGAACTGCTGGCTGCTTTAGAGGTAACCGATTATCTCCTGCTTTTTTCTGAAGCTACCCCAGAAAAGATTATTGCTGCTTTAAAACCTGACTTTCATGTGAAGGGCGGGGACTATCAAAAAGAAGACTTACCGGAAGCAGCATTAGTTGAGTCTTATGGTGGGAAGGTAATCTTAGTCAGAGAGGTAAAGGGATATTCTACTACTAACTTAATAAAAAGGATAATTGAAAGGTATGGCGAATAAAAAATAGATAAATTCTTTATGGGAAAAGAGGGGAGAGCTTTGTCTAAGATTAAAGTTCTTTTAGTGGATGATCATACCCTTCTGCGTCAGGGGCTAAGAAAGCTCCTAGAATTAGAACCATCTCTGGAAGTAGTGGGGGAGGGAGGCAACGGCAAAGAGGCTTTGGAAAAGGCCAAAGATTTGCAGCCTGACGTTATCCTCCTGGATATTAATATGCCCGGAATGAATGGAGTGGAGGCTACTTCCCTGTTAAAGCAGACTCAGCCGGAACTGAAAATAATTATCTTAACTATTCATAAAGATGATGAATATATCTTTGAGGCTATTAAGGCCGGAGCTAGCGGCTATATCTTAAAAGATGTAGAGACAAAAGAACTAATAAAGGCCATTCAAACAGCAGCAGCGGGAGAATCTATTATTGACCCGGCTCTAGCCTCCAGGCTTTTTCAAGAGTTTTCCCGCTTGTCCCACAAAGGCCCTAGGGAGGCTTTAATTCAGACATTAACAGAAAGAGAAAAGGAAATTCTGTCTCTTTTAGTACAAGGATTCAGCAATCGGGATTTGGCTCAAGCTCTTTTTATTAGTGAAAAAACTGTCAAAAACCATATCAGCAATATTTTTCGTAAAATGGAGGTCAGTGACCGGACTCAAGCGGTAGTCAAAGCTTTAAAAATGGGTTTGGTAAAATTAGGATAAAAATTTTTTAGCTGCTACCCAGACCTCTTGGGGGCTAATTGACTCCAAACACTCTACCTTTGTATATTTAGGGCATTTCTTTGCCTGAAAGCAGGGAGCACAAACCATTTGCTTTCTTACTACTATCTGGTTACTGCCGTAAGGTCCGGTATAGATATGATGGGTAGGGCCGAAAATGGCCACTACCGGCGTGCCTACGGCGATAGCCAGATGCATAGGGCCGGTATCGTTACCGATAAAAACTGCACATTTTTTAATTAAAGCAGCTAACTCCTTTAAATTAGTTTTACCCGCTGCCATAATGGATTTATGCTCCATCATGGCAGTTATTTTTTTTACTAAATCTATATCCCCGGGTCCTCCAAAAATCACGATTTGATAACCTTTGGCAGCTAATAAGTCTCCTAAAGCAGCAAAATGCCGGGGAGGCCACTGTTTAGTAATCCAGGCTGCTCCGGGATTAAGACCGATAATCTTATCATTATCAGTCAGGCCATGTTTTCTGAGGAATTCTTGGCTAAATTTTTCTTCTTCTAAGGAGATATCCAGAACAAATTCTTCATCTTCCCCATCGGCTATCGAAATTCCTAAAAAACGTAGGACATCTAGATATCTTTGAACAGCATGCAGACTATCAGGATTAGAAGGAACTACATGGGTAGCCGCTACGCGGCTGCCTTCCCTATTTTTAGCCACAACTAATCTTAAAGGGGCTCCGGTAAAAAAAGAAACAAGACCACTTTTAGCTAATCCCTGTAAATCTAGAACCAAGTCGTAATCAGCTAAGCGAAGCTTATTAGCTAGCTTCTTTATTTCTGCTAAACCCTTAACGAAGGTAGCATGGCTTTTTAGCTGCTTACCTATGGATTCTAAATCCACTAAGATGATTTCGTCTAGATAAGGGTGACCGGCAAGAATATCATAAGCTTTAGATTCCACTATCCAATCAATATGGGCTTGAGGAAAATTTTTTCTTAATACGGTCAGGGTGGGGAGGGCATGGATGACATCGCCAATAGAGCTCATTTTGACTATTAATATTTTTTTGATTTTACTTAAAGGAAATCTTTGCAATTTTTCAGCTCCCATCTTCTAGATAATAGTTAATTCTCATTTTCCCCTTTATTTCCCTCCTTACTATCTTTTTATTCATCAGAAAAACTGAGACTGCAGTCCTAGAAAAGATAATACTTCGGCTTGATGTAGTGACTAAATCTTCTTGTTAAAATGAAAATAACTTAAAAGAGGGGGTGGATGGATGTTCCAGGGAATGAATCAGAAAATTTTACTTTTAGCTATTCTTTTGGGTTTGGTCACCTCTACCGTGGTCTTTTTCTTTGTTACTAAAAAGCCGCCGGAAGCAAAAGAAATGTTAGAAGTCGTGGTGGCTAAAAATAACATTGAACCCCGCGAAGTTATTGATGAACAAATGTTAGAGACAAAAAAAATGCCTGCTCAATTTGTCCATCCTTTGGCCTTTTCCTCGCCGCAAAAATTAATCGGTAGAATGGCTAAAGAAAAAATTACAGCAGGGGAGGCTATTCTACAAAATCGTGTTTTTGCTATAGGAGCTGATTCTTCTCGCTTATCCCTCTTGATTCCAGGAGGAGAAAGGGCGGTGACGGTGGCCATTAACGAAGTCAGTGGGGTAGCCGGTATGTTGCAACCCGGAGATTGTGTGGATGTTTTAGGGACCTTCGACGAGAATAGTGCCGGAAAAAATGTTACCTCTCTTTTTCTGCAGAATATAGCTATTCTGGCAGTAGGTAAGGATACCGAAAGCCAGGGACAAAAGAAGGGCCCAGAGAAGACTACGGTTACCCTTCTAGTGACTCCTTGGCAGGCAGAACAACTGGCCTTAGCGGAACAAAAAGGAGTGCTGAAATTTGCCCTCAGACCTTTCAGACCGGAAAGGGATGTTTTTACTACTAATGTGGTTTTAAGTAATTTGACCCGTTTGCCTGATAAAAATTCTACTCCGGAATCAACGGCATCGGATCTTCCGGTCTACCAACCTGAACCGGCCAATCCCCCGGAGCCACCGGTGCAAGAGACTAAACCAAGGGGTAGGCAGATCGAGCTAATCAAAGGCAGCGAAAAAGAGTTGGTAGAAATTCAGTAAAGGAAGGACGAGAGAAAAATGCAAAAGAAAACTTGTTTAGTCATTTTTTTCCTATTGGTTTTCAGTTTAACGATAGTCCTTCCGGCTTTCGCTGAGGGACAGGTTAGTCTTATCGTAGCGGAATCTAAAGTGTTACCGGTAAAAAGCGTTTACCGGGTGGCAGTGGCTGACCCCAAAGTAGCTGATGTGGTTATTGTTTCCGATCAGGAAGTAATTTTAATCGGCAAAGGTCCCGGAGTTACCAGCTTGATTCTTTGGAATAAAGTGGGGCGGGCTACTTATCGAGTTAAGGTTCTTTCCCAAGAGGTCACTTTAGCCCGAGAAATTCAGGGAACCATCGGCCAAGAGCATGTACAAGTGAGGATGAACAATGGGACGGTAGTTTTAGAAGGTCGAGTTAAAGACCAGAATATTGCCAATAGAGCGGAGAGGATTGCTGGGGCCTATGGACAAAAAGTAGTTAATCTGTTACAGGTGGAGAAACCCTTAAGGGTGATGGTGCAAGCCCAGATGGTAGAAATTAATAAAGCAGCGGAAAAAAGTTTAGGGGTTAATTGGGGCAACTATTCTCTAGATAGCAACGGGAAAATTGTTTTAGGTAATCCTGGGGAGTTTCTCTTCGGTCAGGTGGGTCCCTTAGGACAGTTGGGGGCCACCGGGGGCGGGGAAAAATCCCTTCTCCCGGTTTATGCTCAGATTCAGGCTTTAGAAAGTAATAATCAGGCTAAGGTTCTCTCCAAACCGAATATCCTCACCCTTAGCGGGCAAAAGGCTAACTTTCTGGTAGGAGGAGAAATTCCGGTGCCGGTGGCCTCAGATAATAATAAAATCCAGGTAGAATGGAAGGAATATGGGGTTAAGCTGGAGGTGGAACCGGTAGTAGATGGGTTGGGGAATATCACCGCTAAAGTTAAACCTGAGGTTAGTACCATTGATCCTTCTAATGGGGTTAAGATTGGGGATTTAGTCATTCCCGCCTTAAAGACCCGGCGGGTAGAAACGGAAATTCAGTTGCCGGATGGCGGTACTCTAGCTATTGGCGGTCTGCTACAAAGAAATGAAGCTACCATTATGCAAAAGGTTCCCCTGCTGGGGGATATACCTATAATCGGTCAGCTTTTCCGGAGTAAAAGTTTTCTTTCGGGAGAAACAGAATTGGTAGTCTTAGTTACTTTTAAGAAAGTTTAAAAATAACTTTAGTGGGGATTTCTTCTCCACTATTTTTTTTTAGACAATTAATTGTTATAATAGAATTGTTGTTTATCTAGAGGATGGGAAGAAGGTGGCAGATAAATGAAGCAGTTAATTATTAATGCCGATGATTATGGCTTAGAAGAAAATATCAATCAAGGAATTTTGCAGGCTTTTACTGACGGCTTGGTTACCAGTACTACGGTTTTAGCTAATGGACCAGCTTTTCTTCCTGGAATAGAGGATTTAAGAAAGCATCCGGACTTAGGTGTGGGGGTTCACTTAACCTTAGTTAATGGTCAGCCTTTAAGTCCTCTAGAGGAGGTAACTACTCTGGTGGATAAGCAAGGCTTTTTTCCTTCTGACTATGGACATTTCTTTAGCCTGTTTTTACGGGGAAGAATTAGTCTAGAAGAAATTAAGAAAGAATGGCGAAAACAGATTTCCCGGTTAAAAGAGCAGGGAATTGAGCCTACTCATCTGGACAGCCATCAGCATCTGCATATTTTTCCTGGCTTAGTAGATGTAGCTATAGAATTGGCCAAAGAATTTGGGCTTAAGAGAATTCGCTTTCCTAAAGAAGGCTTTCTCTTCCAGGGAGGTGGCATACCTTCTTTAGGACGGTTCTTCTCCCGGAATCTTCTTTCTGCAGTAGCTGCTTTTTCTCAGAGAAAATTAGAGCGGGAGAAAATTTTAACCCCTAATTATTTTTATGGCATGCTCTGGGGCGGTAGCTTAGAAGAGGATAAACTAAAAAGTATTCTTCAGCTATTACCGGAAGAAGGTGTATGTGAAATAATGGTCCATCCCGGCTTAAACAATCATCTTTTACAAAGTAAGTTTGGTTGGGGCTATCACTGGGAAGAGGAACTGGCTAGTCTGACTTCACAAAAGAATAGGCAATTGATTAAGGAAAAGAAGATAGAACTTATTAATTACAGTCAACTAAAATAATGAAACATATAGGAATTTTGAAAGAGGTTTAAAGGAGGATGAAAATTAGTGTCTAAAAATCAACAGGTCCTTTTATTGGTCTTAGCCGGCTTGGTCTTACTTTTTCTTTTTAATGGTCACTTATTTATTACCGATGATGTAGAATCTAACTATGCTTTAACGGCTAAAGAGATGGTTCAGTCCGGAGATTGGCTTTCGCCACAAATTTATGGTCAGTATTGGTATGATAAGCCAATATTTTTCTACTGGCTGACAGCTTTGGGTTTTAAACTTTTTGGTTTTACCGAATTTGCTGCTCGCTTCTTTCCGGCTCTTTTTAGTGTCTTTTCTTTACTGTTAGTTTACTGGTTTGGTCGAAAGCTTTATTCCCATCAGGTAGGACTAATCAGCGGTTTTATTTTAGCTACCAGCTTGGAATTCTGGTTGATTGGTAAATTTATCATTACCGATTCTGCACTATTTTTCTTTTTTAATGGTGCCTTAGCTTTCTTTTATCTAGCCTATCGGGGTACAAAAGAGGAAAAAAACTATTACTATTTATTTTATCTATTTTGTGGACTAGCCACCTTGACTAAAGGCCCTATTGGTTTTCTTCTACCGGGTCTAATTATAACCTTATTCTTCCTTTATACCAGAAATTGGGCAGAACTAAAAGCTATGAAGATTTTTACCGGAGCTGTACTGTTTCTGGTAACAGCTTTACCATGGTACTATCTTATGTATTTAAAGCATGGAGAGCAGTTTTTGTTAATGTTCTTTGGTGTGCATAATTTTTTAAGGGCCACTGTCTCAGAGCATCCCAGAGATAATGTTATTTACTATTATCTCCTAATTTTAATTCTAGGCTTTTTTCCTTGGGTGGCTTTTTTACCCCAAACTTTACGGAAATGCATCCAAAAAGATGGTAGTTGGTTAAAGTTAAAGGGAGACACAGTCTTTCTGTTGCTCTGGTTTTTAGCTGTTTTTATTTTCTTCCAAATGATGGCTACTAAATATATTACCTATACCCTTCCTATTCTCTTCCCTTTATCTGTTCTAGTTGCTAGATTTTTAGGGGAGAAAAGTAATTTATCACAAGCAAAACTCTTTTGGCCGATGCTCTATCTTTTTCTTTTCGGTTTACTTTTCCCCATAGCCGGAGGATTAGCCTTAAGGATGGTTCATCTGCCTTTAGTTAGTATCTTACCTTCCTTTTTAATGATAGTTATTGGTGGAGGTTATTGCCTTACTTTAGCCTGGAGAAAGAATAACAATAAGTTAGTTTGGTCTTTAGTTACCGTGATTCTTCTTTTTAATATCTTTTTTACCCAAGCTATTTTTATTCCTGTAACCCATTATCGTTCTGCTAAGAGCGCTGCCCTAGCCTTGAAAGAACATTGGCAGCCGGGAACCATTGCGGGGGCTTATGGGGAGTACCACACCTCTGCTGTTTTCTATTCTGGCAAGAAAATCTGTCGCTTAGAGAAAAAGAAGGATATAGCAGGAATGCTGCCTAAGCCCTTTAGTTGGACCAGTAAGAATGTTATGCCTTTTATGGCTTTAGAGGACATACCTAAAACTAAGAAGATGCTAGTAATTGTAGATGAAAAGAGTTACCCGGAATTTTTAGAGAAAAAACTAGCCCCCTGGAAAGTTCTTAGTCATCAAGATGGACTTTATCTTTTAGAGAAAATTTAATGGAGATGACAAAAATGAAGCAGATTTCAATTGTAGTCCCTGTTTTTAATGAGGAAGAAAACATCAATTTCTTTTATCAGGAAGTATGTAAGTATTTAGAAACCCTAAACTATGCTTTTGAACTAGTTTTTGTAGATGATGGTTCCAGCGATAGGACTGCACTAATTTTAGACAAGTTAGCCCAAGAAGATTATCGGGTAAGGGCTTTGCTTTTAGCCCGGAATTTTGGGCACCAAATAGCTCTATCCTGTGGTTTGGATTATGCCCAAGGAGATGCGGTAATTACTATGGATGGGGATATGCAGCATCCGCCGGAGATGCTGCCCCTTTTAATTGGCAAATGGGAGGAAGGATTTGAAGTAGTACAGACTATTCGGGTTAGCACAGAAGGAACTTCCTGGTTCAAAAACTTTACCTCTAGTATTTACTATAAACTAATTAATGCCATCTCCAAAATAGAAATTCATGAAGGGGGTTCGGACTTCCGTCTGCTAGATAAAAAAGTAGTAGAAACTTTCCGTCGCTTTCGAGAGAGGGCCAGATTTATTCGCGGAATTATTAGTTCTATTGGCTATAAACAAGTGCAGGTGGAGTTTGCTGCCCCCAAAAGGCATGCCGGCTATTCCAAGTTTTCTCTCAGAAAAATGTTGCATTTTGCCTTAGATGGTATTACTGCCTATTCTAAGCTCCCTTTACGCTTTGCCTTTTATGCTGGAGTCCTTCTGGGTTTACTTAGTTTTGCTTTAACCATTGATGTCCTATATATAAAAATGTTTACCCGGGAAGCAGTGCCCGGCTGGGCTACTATTTCTGCCAGTATTTTTTTCTTGGGCGGTTTACAACTGGTGGGCCTTGGGGTTATCGGAGAATATATTGGGCGAATCTTTGAGGAAGCTAAACAACGGCCTATGTATTGGATAAGGGAAGAACTAAAAAGAAGCAAAGATTAGCAGTATATACTTATCAATCTAAATATGGTATAATCTGAGAGAGAATATTTAAAGGAATGTTAAAGAAGATGAAACAGTATTTAGAATTAGGGAAAAAGATTTATAATACTAAGAATCCTAAAGAGTGTCGACGAATGCTAGTTTTTATTCTCAGAGCTATGTCACGCAATAGGCAAATGAAGGAACTAATGAGTTTTTTTT
>Ga0079098_1393127_pt1 | contig 26035 bp, 22 predicted proteins | sample ADurb_H2B_01_Slu_FD_74559 | JGI IMG/M metagenome (GOLD analysis project Ga0079098, IMG submission 74559) | Active sludge microbial communities from Illinois, USA, of municipal wastewater-treating anaerobic digesters - ADurb_H2B_01_SludgeMetaT... | ecosystem: Engineered > Bioreactor > Anaerobic >...
CTTCGATCAACTTTCCCTATTTCAATAATTTGTGGAATTGAATCTGCGAATTTTTTAGGGTATCGGCTGTCTACTCAAACAAAGCTTGATTAAGCTTGAGCTGGATCGAACGATTTTCGCTCCACTCACGGAATAGCGCTTCGGAAATTCCAAATGGCGCCAGGACTGCGCTGCCAGCCTTAGCCAGCAATTCTATGTACTTTGGTTTGTTTACTTCCTGCGGGTCGATGGGTTTGCCTAAATCCCAGGCAAATACATCCGGTTCACCCTTGCGATAAACAAAACGGATGCGCATACCGGGTTTGATGGGCATGCCGGCAGCTTCCATCTGCCTGGCAGCACGCACTGAAGCAGTGCTGGCTTTATAGGCTTCGAGCGCGTAGCTGACCTTTCCGTTGATTACCAGCTGTTCTAAAGGCACCTGGTTATCTTCCAGCTTTTGCAGTGCGGTGTAATAGAAACAAAATGCCTCATGAATACAATCGGAGAGCTCGGCTTTGGTGCGTGCCTGCCCCAGCAAAGCGATCATTTGCTTTTGCACAGCCGCAATCCAAACAGGTGTGTCGCGCCGGCGCGCCTCCAACCCGCGCACTTTGATCTCGCCGCTCTGGAAAACGCCGAAATAGCGGTTGGCAATCGGGATACGCGCGTCGGTCTTGGAGGGCAAAAATGCCACCCAACGGTAAATGCCATCCAGATTGATCGTCAGCCCGGTGTGCAGGTTGATTTTGCTGATCACCTCGGTGAAGTGTTCTGGCTTGCTGCAGCCCTTCTTTTTGATCCAGAGCGCGTCAACGTACATGTGGAGCACCTCAAAGCCTTCTGATTCTGCCACTTCCTTGGCACGCAGCAGCACTTCGCGCCCGCCTTTGGTAACAGCTTCGTGGGCTTCTATGCGCCCATAACGCGCGTTTTTGTAGCCCAGAAAGCCAAAACAAACCACCAGAAGCCACTTTAGCGCATTTGCGCGTTCTTTCAGCGTTGCAACCATCGGGTGATCCGGTGGGTATTGGCGGATTTTCTTCTTGATTGACACACGCTTTTCGTAGAGAGGTTTGAGTGTCAGCGGCACCACGCCAAGTTCTTCCATGGCAGGCTCAAGTATGTCCGGCAGGGGAACTTCCGGAGAAATGTTGCCTTTGATGATCACCGCCGGGTACATCGAGACAAAATCCACCTGCGCCACGTCCATGTGCAGCCCCACCTTGGGCTGGTAAACCATCCCGCCGCGGTCGGACTGGATCAACTGCATCCCGCTCTTGAACTCTTCCACCTGGCGTTTCTGATAGGGCACCAACACGTCCTTCTCCAGCGCGGTAATAACCTGCATGGCAGAGATCCCCTGCCCGGGTGAAACGCGCGCCGCTTTTTCGATGGGCAGCGTGGTAACGCGTGCCATTTCGAGCGTGCCGGCCAGGCTGTAGTCAGACCACATCATGGAAGACTTGCGGTCCACATGGCAGCGACCGAAGAGGTGGGCTTCTTCCGGGCGGTAGATGATGTGTCCATAGGAGAAGTAGGTTGTTTCTTTCTGCCAGCGGACTGGCCGCGTGCCATCGCGGTTGAGCTGCAGGGGGATGCCTTTTTCTGCTGATTGCGCGTTCAGAAAGGGGATCAACCAACTATCACCCCAATCGGTGACAAAAATATCCGGATCATAAGTCGCCAGGGCCTCATTGATCAGCCGCAGATATTCGCCGGCAGGGTCAAGCGGGATGTGCTGCGCGAAGCGATCTGTGCGCATAAGCAGCGAGTGCACCTTGCCGCGGTTTGGATCGCAGTCCGGCTTCAGTTCAAAGATACGCAGGGGCGGCAGGTCAGGTATCAGGTCCCAACGGGTATTGAGAGGGCGGATGGATTGGATGAGCTGGTTTTCATCTACCTCCAATTCGCACAGCGCCAGCGGGAAGACGCCATGACGAGCCATGTAGCGCGTACCAATAGTGACATCCGCGTCGTAGTAGGTCAGGTCGGGGAATTCAGCTTCAATGTCGCGAAATAGTCTGACCTGGCTGACGGGCGAGACCATATCAATCTGCATCACATCCACCGGATCTGCCACAAACACATCCTGCTTTTGCTTGCGGCTCAGTCCCAAAACGCCCATCCTCCCGCTTACGCGCTTCCAGAGCGCACGCAGCTGTTCATTGGGACCGGCAACATAGAAGGTGACCGGGAAAGCCTGCTTGAAACAGACGCGGCGATCATCTTCCCCAATGAACCACAGGGTTAACCCTTCTTCCTGGTTGAGGTAGAGGTCCAGCAGCCAGCCGCGGAAGGTCATCAGGGCGCCTCCTCAAAGTCGGCATAGTTCAAGGCGTTGGCAGGCTCGGGCTGCACTTCCGTCGGGATTTCCGCCAGGTCTGCTGCCGTTTCCCTCTGTGGGGTATCAAATAAAGTGGAGACGGTGGCATTTAGCAGTTGAATGAATTCGTCTTCCTTATCCGCCTCAATACGTTCGGCTTTAAAGGGATTCGCATTGGGCATCACTTTTTGCATGGATTTGAGTTGTTTGTAGAGCTCCAACAGGATGGCAATCAGGTACATATCCAGCGGATAAAGATTGGAAGCATAGGAGGCTTCGGCCAGGTGCAGACGCGACATGACCAGAAGTTCATCCAAAAGGATCTGGTCATCCTTGCGCAAGGCGCGTTTGAAGCGGTTAAGCGCGGCTTCTTCTTCCTGCCAGGTTTGGGTGATTGAAGCGATGGTGCGTCCCATAAGAACCTCATTCGAAAAGTAGCATTTGTGTGTGCGATGCGGTTTGCAGCGCGAGTGGCTCTTCCCAACAAACATCCACGTTGTTTTTAATCAGCTCAAGCAAAGGGGCACGCTGGTGGGCAATAAGAGGGATGGGTCGCACACTAATGACCACGGGCGCCAAGGCGCTCAGCTGCGTTAGGAAGCCAAGACTGTGATCCATCAGACGTTGCGCGTCTTTAAGCTCGACGTCTTCGTCGAGAAAGGTTGCCAGCAGATCGAGTACCACCAGTGGTTCCTGTGGCGGGTTGGCAGCCACGGCCTGCAGCATAGCCACCACCTGGTAGCAGGTGAAGGCGCGGGAAAGGCGGATGTTGCACATAACCCGCACGGGATCGGAGGTGTAGGGGCGGATCAGTTTGGCAACTGAATACATGTTGGAACGGTTGCCGCAATCCAATACGGTTACACGCTGCAGCAGGCTCAATTTTGCGATCAATTCCAGCATTTTGTTGGAAAGTGCATGGGCACCGATCGCCAGAAAACGCCTGGAGGGCAGGGGAGTGCTGAAGGGCATCAGTGAGTTTTCCATGTTCTAATTATATAGAACAATTGTTCTAATGTCAAGAATCCCACGTCTCCGGGGTGATGAAAAGCCATCAATACTATTGGCTCTGAATGGGTGTGTGATCGTCCATTGTCTGTCAAAAAAATAAAGAAATTGAAGGCGAAGGAGGCAGATTCTATGAGATAATACAGGCAAACAATCCGGTCTGGGAGGCAGATTACAACTCGCCTTAATTTAAATTATGCTTGTTTTCTGTCAAAACTCACCCCCAGATCCTAAAGAAAGGGAATCATTTATGAACAAGAAAATCGTCATTGCCGGGTCGTGTCGTACTGCGATAGGGAAGATGAGCGGCATGCTCTCAACCATTCCCGTAGCAAAGCTCGGTGAAGTCGTCATCCGGGAAGCCGTCCGTAGGGCAGGAATCCAGCCAGCTGATGTGGATATGGTTTATATGGGCTGTGTCCTCCAGGCGGCACAAGGGCAAAACGTTGCCCGTCAGGCAGCAGTGAACGCTGGCATTCCGGTCGAATCCCCAGCTGTGACCATCAATGTCGTCTGCGGTTCCGGTCTTGAGGCAGTCAACATGGCTGCCAGAATGGTTTTACTTGGTGAAGCAGATGTGGTGGTCGCAGGTGGCATGGAGAATATGTCGGCTTCTGCGTACGCACTTCCCCTGGCACGCGCAGGCTACCGTCTTGGTGATGGCAAGCTGGTTGACACGATGGTCAATGATGGTCTGACAGATGCCTTCAGTCAGTTGCATATGGGTATAACGGCTGAAAATGTGGCAGAGCAGTGGCATCTGACCCGCGAGGAATTGGATGAATTCTCAGCCCTCTCTCAACAGAAAGCCGCAAAAGCCCAGGCTGAAGGTAAATTTGTGGACGAAATCGTACCCGTTCAGGTGCGTGTCAAACGCGATGTTATCGATTTTGTTGAAGATGAAGGTATCCGCGGGGATACAACTGCGGAGGGATTGGCAAAGCTGAAACCCGCCTTCAAACCGGATGGGATAGTTACTGCTGGTAACTCCTCCACGATTAATGATGGTGCTGCAGCGGTAGTCGTCATGAGCGAAGAAAAAGCGCGTGAACTCGGCGTCACTCCTGAAGCGATCTGGCTTGGAAGCGCTCTGGAAGGCGTTGAGCCTTCCATCATGGGCATTGGTCCCGTGACAGCTACCAGGAAACTGTTGGAAAAATTGGGCAAGACTATCGCAGATTTCGATCTCATCGAAGGTAATGAGGCTTTCGCGGCTCAATCTGTTGCAGTTCTGCGCGACCTGGGCATTGATCCCGCCAAGGTGAATGTTAATGGCGGCGCGATCGCGTTAGGTCATCCTATCGGCGCGTCTGGATGTCGAATCCTTGTCTCGCTGATCCATGAAATGAAACGCCAGGAAAATGCGAAACTTGGACTGGCAACGCTCTGCATTGGTGGGGGCATGGGTTGCGCCACGGCGATTGCAAAACCTGAGGCATAAGCATGGCTCTTATTCAGTATGCAGTGATAGGACATGTTGGACTAATAACCATCAACCGACCGGAAGCTCTGAACGCGCTGAACCGAGCTGTTTTACAAGAGCTGAATGAAGTCCTGGATGCTGTAGATCTTGGGACAACCCGCTGCCTGGTGATCACAGGCGCTGGGGAGAAAGCCTTTGTTGCCGGCGCAGATGTGGCAGAAATGTGCTGCATGAATGAAAGCGAAGCCAGGATTTTTAGTGAAACCGGAAACGCTTTGTTCAGAAAAATCGAAACCTTTCCCATACCCATTATTGCTGCTGTCAATGGCTACGCTTTAGGAGGCGGAAATGAGCTTGCACTCAGTTGCGATATCCGCATCTGCAGTGAAAACGCCGTGTTTGGTCAGCCCGAAGCTGATCTGGGCATTACGCCCGGTTTCGGGGGCACCCAGCGGCTTGCGCGCGTCATTGGTTCAACTTCGAAAGCGAAAGAACTGCTGTTTACTTGTAGAAACATCAAGGCAGAGGAAGCGCTTCAAATTGGTTTGGTGAGTGCTGTTTATCCCCAAATAGATTTACTGACAGAAGCCATAAAAATGGCTGATCGCATCGCAGGTCATGCTCCCATAGCCATTCGAAACATCAAAAAAGCGGTCAATGAAGGCCTGGACATGCCGATTGAAGATGCAATCCAGCACGAAGTGAACCTGTTCGGCAATTGTTTCACAACCGAAGATCAAAAAGAAGGTATGCAGGCATTCTTACAGAAACGCAAAGAGAAAGTATTCAAGAATCGTTGATCTGTATAAAGAGCAGCCTGAAAAAAAACAGGCTGCTTTGCTAAAAGGAGAAACTATGAAAGTAGCAGTGATTGGAGCAGGCACCATGGGCAGCGGAATCGCCCAGGCTTTCGCTCAAACGGATGGTTATGAAGTCGTTCTCACTGATATTAACCTGGAATTAGCCCAAAAAGGTCAGCAGCGCATCGCTAAAGGACTGCAAAGCAGGGTGGATCGCGGCAAGATGGAGCAAGTCGCTGCTGATCAAGTTAACGCCCGTATCACAGCTGGTTTGCTTGAGGATTGTGCAGATTGCGACCTGATCGTGGAAGCCGTTTTGGAAGAGATGTCTGTGAAAAGAGAAACTTTCAAATCATTGGACTCAATTGTCAAATCTGAGTGCATTTTTGCCAGCAATACTTCCTCGCTCTCGATCACTGAAATCGCTCAGGGCTTGCATCATCCCCTGGTTGGGATGCATTTTTTCAATCCTGCACCAGTTATGAAACTTGTCGAAGTTATTCCTGGGCTGTCTACTCCAGCGGAGGTTGTGGAAAAAGTTTCTGAGATCGCGAGAGAATTGGGTAAAACTCCCGTGGAGGTTAAAGAATCGGCCGGCTTTGTGGTAAATCGCATTCTGATCCCGATGATCAACGAAGCTGTGGGCATTTATGCCGAAGGTGTTGCCAGTGTTGAGGGCATCGATACGGCAATGAAGCTGGGTGCCAACCACCCGATGGGTCCGTTGGAGTTGGGTGACCTCATTGGCCTGGATGTCTGCCTGGCGATCATGGAAGTACTCTACAAAGAGACTGGCGACAGCAAATATCGCCCTCATCCACTTTTACGCAAGATGGTTCGGGGTGGTAAGCTCGGACGCAAGACCGGAGAGGGTTTTTATGACTACAAAAACAAATAAAAAAGGTGCAGCTTATAAACGCAACATATATTTATTCGAACCCTCATTTACGCCATCGGCTTCAATATAGCGCTTATGATCAGTGGGGCACCGGTTGCGGCTTTAATTTCGTCCAGGGTGTAATCCGGGTTTTGTTCAATCAAGACAAAGCCCTCATGAGTGACCTCAATCACCCCCATTTCTGTGATAATCAGGTCAACCGCATTCACAGCCGTCAGCGGCAGGGTACATTTACGTAGCAGCTTGGGAGCACCTTTGGCAGTGTGCTCCATTGCGACGATGACTTTCTTGGCACCGCTGAGCAGATCCATCGCGCCACCCATGCCGGGCACCATCTTGCCGGGGATCATATAATTGGCAATATCGCCATTTTCAGCCACCTGCAAAGCTCCCAGAACTGTCACATCCACATGTCCGCCGCGGATAATTCCGAACGACGTAGCGCTATCGAAAAAACTCCCGCCAGGGAGGATTGTGACCGGCATCGCGCCTGCATTCGCAATACAGGGGTCAACCTGATCTTCAGTGGGGGCAGGACCGACCCCGATGAAACCATTTTCGGATTGAAAAGTGACGTCTCTGCCTTCCGGGACAAAATTTGCAACCAATGTCGGCAGACCGATACCGAGGTTAACTAAAGTGCCATCCTGGAGTTCCCGGGCCACTCGCCTGGCAATAAATTCTTGCATTTGCTGTTTGTCCATCATAGCGCACCTCCATCAACGACGTGATCAACAAAGACACCGGGGACTACCACTTCGTCCGGGCACAGTTCGCCCACTTTCACAACTTTTTGCGCTTCAACAATCGCAATATCTGCCGCGGCACCCATGCAGGTGTTAAAGTTACGCGTGGCGCCGTGAAAAGTCAGGTTGCCTTTTTCGTCTGCTTTTTCCGCAAAAAGTAGAGCGACATTGGCACGCAGTGGCTTTTCGAGCAAATACCTCTCACCATCAATTTCAATGACTGTTTTGCCCTTTTCTACTTCAGTACCCAATCCGGTTTTGGTAAGAACGCCACCAAGCCCAAAGCCTCCAGCCCGGATCTGCTCGATCAGGGTTCCCTGGGGAATAAGCACGACCTCGGTTTCACCTTCCAACATCTGCCGGCCTGTTTCGCGGTTGGTTCCGATGTGGGACGCCATGATCTTTTTGAACATTTTGGCCACAACCATCTTGCCCACACCGCGATCGATAAAACCAGTATCATTGCAGATAAGGGTCAGATCTTTCACTCCCTTGGCGATCAGCGCGTCGATCAGCCGTTCAGGTGTACCGACCGCCAGAAAACCACCAACCATGATCGTATCACCGTCCCGCACGAGGTTCACTGCATCTTCCAAACCAATCAACTTACTCATAATTCCTACCTTTCTCCCGGGTTGATTTCAATCTGATGAAGCCTGTCGTTTGCGTGCAGCCAATTCAGTGCAGATATAGCTGGCAACATCATCCGCATATTTGCCAGGACCAAAACCCGCATCACAACCCAGTTCTTTGGCGAGCTCATGGCTGATTCGGGGACCTCCGATGATAAGCAGAAAGCGTTTGCGCAAACGTTCTGCTTCGAGCAGTTCAACCAGCTCAGTCAGGTTTTGCACATGGACGTTTTTCTGGGTCACAGTCTGTGAAACCAATAAGACGTCCGCATTAAACTCCACTGCTTTACGAATGAAATCCTCGTTTGAAACCTGGCTGCCAAGATTAAGCGCTTCGATCATCTTGTAACGCTCCAGCCCATAATGGCCTGCATAGCCTTTCATGTTCATGATCGCATCAATTCCAACCGTGTGAGCATCGGTGCCAGTGCTTGCTCCAATCACCCTGATCTTTCGACCAAAATTCTGCTGGATGAACTGGTCCGTTTCTTCCATAGTCATGATGTTGATATCTACGAAATCTACATGGATTTGCGTATAGTCTATTGTATGGCTGAGACTTCCATACACCACAAAGAAACTAAATGATTTATCCAATGGGGCATGATAAGTCACCGTGGGCTCGACCAAGCCCATTTTCATCGACAATTGCCGGGCAGCTTCCACGGCAATTTCGCTGTCGGGCACGGGCAGGGTAAAAGAAAGCTGAACCTTGCCGTCATTCATTGTGTCCCCGTAAGGTTTCAAATGGGTGAGGTCTAGTGTCTTGTCGAAATCAGTTTTCTGCGTTGAATAACGACCACTACTCATTTTATCCCTCCTCAAACCCCGATTTGGTGTTGTGAAATCGCGCCGACCCAAGCCTTGATTCTTCCATCAGCAGAGGAATGAAAGGATTCATATATTGATCCTCTTTAGCCATCACGCCAGACAGTCCTTTGCCGCCTTCAAATGGACGCTTGATACCTGCAAAACGTCCGTCTTCAATCGTCCGAAAAAGACCGTCCCTGCGGATATTCTGGAGGAGATCAAGCGTAAGATCGAGCACATATGCAGCGCGTTGTTCCATGATTCCGTCGTGGCGGAATTCAATGTCCTCTCCAAAGTCTGCAAAACTGTTGGCAATGTAGCGAGCGTTTTCAATCGCAAGCGCGCGGTCTGCCAAAAATGGCGTATGGATGGCTTCGGTTAGCATTCCAAGCAAGTGAATACGCTGATCACTGATGACTGTCACGATATTAAAGAGTGCATCCTGAACGTACGCTTTGAAAATATTGCCAGTTTTGAACTTGGTAGGCGGCATATATTTAAGCGGGGCATTGGGGAAAATCTGCCTGGCAAGCTGCGCTTGGGCTAATTCGTATAAGAAGGAATTTTTTAGCTCGGGATTCATCTCAAAGGCATGACCAAGACCTATTTGCTCTTCGGGTAATCCAGCCTTCAGGGCAAATTGCTCATTAATAAGCTGGGAGGCCAACACGGTGTAGGCTTCTTCAAAGGCATCAGAAGTGGTCAGATAGTTATCCTCACCAGTGTTGATAATGATCCCTGCGGCAGCATTGATCAAGCGGGAAAACTCCTGGTCAATGAGCGTACGCTGCATATTGATATCACGAAACAGGATCCCATAAAGAGCATCATTTAGCATCACATCGAGGCGCTCTAAGGCGCCCATGACCGCGATTTCTGGCATGCACAGACCTGAACAGTAATTACACAGTCGAATATAACGCTTCAATTCTTCGCCGACTTCATCCAAGGCTTCCCGCATCAGGCGAAAGTTTTCCTGGGTTGCCATTGTGCCGCCAAAGCCCTCTGTCGTCGCGCCATAGGGAACGTAATCGAGCAGGCTTTGCCCGGTGGTACGGATGACAGCGATAATGTCCGCGCCTTGCCTGGCAGCTGCCTTGGCCTGGGTGATATCTTCATAAATGTTCCCGGTGGCAACAATGACGTAGATTAATGGTCCGGCATGATCGCCAAATTCGAGCAGTCTTTCTTCCCGGATAATGCGATTGTGGTGGATTTTAGCGACCGCTTCTTCGGCTCTTTTTTCAGCCCACAACTGGATCTCAAAACTATCCACTGGGTCTGTCCGGGTGAGATCTAATTCGCCGCGAGCGACAGCTTCAGCTATAGCCTGGGGTTCTTTCCCCAGAGAAATGGCTGCCTGTCCCAGCCAATAGGTTACACCAAGCCCAAGCATTTGACGGGATGCGAGATGGTCAACAACCACATTAGGCAAAGGCACACCCATCGCATCGACCCCGTCAATCCCCAATAACCGGCAAATGGAGCGCTCAATCGTGGTCGTGGTAAATTGTTGGGTGTAGCCATGGACATCTTCGACAATCTGCCTGGCAGCTTCGCGCGCCTGTTTTACTTTTTCCCAATCTATATTAAGAGTTGCCATCATTCCTCCTGCCGGGCTGCTTTCATTTCCCGCAGCAATGCTTCGTCCACTCCAAGCAGCTCAGCAATTTTTATCGCACCCGATGGGATTTGATGAATGCCATCAATCTCCTCAAGGCGATAATCCATCAGATTTTGAATTCTCCTGACCCGAGTCAGGTCTTCATGTAAAACATTTGCAAGCAAACTTAAAAAGCCTGCTGCAGAATCATCTTCGGATTCTCTGGTATTAACAGGAGCATCTCGAAAAGTCGGTAATTCTGCCAGTGCTTCCGGGCTGATGCCGCGCACTTGATAGAATCGAATTCCAGGTGCTGGTTTGACGTGATAATGGGTGGCAATGAAAAATGTGCTGCTGGATTTGGCGTATGCGTTGCAGAGAGCCTGCACAATTGCTGTCGCTTCCGAAGGATTTGTTCCCCGGCACGGTTCATCCATCAAAATCAGACCCTTTTGGCTTTGACTTTTTCGGTAATGATTGCGGATTTGAACAGCCTCAAGCCCAAAAGAGGAAAGACCCCGATGCAGGTCACCTTCAAAGCTGGATTCAAAAGCAAAAAAATCAAATAAAGGCGTTTGCAGGCTCTCACAAAATGGGAAATATCCCAGTTGGGTCATAAGCAGTGCTAAGAAGATGGTCTTGAGGGCAACGCTCTTGCCGCCCATGTTGGCTCCCATTAAAACAGTTGTGCCTTGCCGTAATTCGATCGATATCGGAGTGAAAGATAACCCTTGTTTTTCCAACATTGCAGCCACCAGCGGATGAGTTGCGTTTTGTAGTATCGCTGGCTGTTGCTGTTCCACCAATTTTGGGAGGCAACCATTCCAACGGGCAGCCAGGATAGCTTTCGCAAGCCTAAAATCGAGTATTCCGCAATTATCAACATTCTTACGTATTTGAGGTAACCATTCGGCCAGTTTTGCACCCAATTGCCTGCGAATGTTTTCTTCTTCCTGGTCTTCCTGGGCGGTTAGCAGGGCACGATGAGTCAATAAAGTCTTCCGCTGAGATCCAGTTGCCTGCCTGATGGCTCTTTCAAGCTCAATTTTTCTTGCCCGGATTTGGGTAAGCTCTGTCGAATAATTGCTATAGATATGAAAGGCGGGGTTCCCTGTGCCGGCTGGATCGAGTAAGGCTGCTGCAGCTTTGGTGTCTTCAAAATCGACTCCCGCAGCAATTAGGAGTTCCTGCATTTTGCGAATGCGATTGAAAATTGCCAGTGCACTTTTGAGTTCAAAGAATTCGGTATCATCCAGCAGACTGCCTTTTTCGAGCCTTCCAAGAGTGCCCCTGAGTTCGCGCAGACGTGATAGCTGTATTTGCACTTCTGTTAATTGAGGGTGGTCCGCTCTGACTAACGAAAGCAACCGATCAATGGCACTCAATTCTTCCTGCAACGAGTCCCGGGTAATGGGCGTGTACAGATGAAAAGCATTCTTAAGGACGTTCCCTTGAGGGCTGCGGCATTGGCAGGCATCCAGGACTTTGAGCAGTCCTAAATCGTCTAACAATTCTGGGGAAATGATGACCGAGGATATCATATAATCTCACATTGTCTTTGGACCCAGATCAACTACGGGAATCGGTATCCTTTTACGCAATTCTGTTAGTGTCTGCTGGGAATCGAGGCATTGCCCATTGGAACGCGTGGGGTTTAGGCAAACTAAGCGCACATCCAAAGGATTGAGCACTGCAAGGGTGACTTTACGGTCGTGAATTTTATGAAAACTGCTCGGTTTGATGAATAAACGTGTACCATCTTCAACTACAAGCGTCAAATTGTTGAAATTGGTCTCGCCAAGCAATTCTTGCAGCACCTGGTCGGTCATCGCACCTTTTAGAAACAGATAACTTGTGTCTGGTCTTAGGGCGTTTGCAATCACTTTGCCGTAACCAACCAGCGAGGGAGTATCGAGGCTTGAGCTGCTCAAATCTGGACCTTCACCGTGCAACAGGATAGCACGCTGATTGGGATGCTCTTTTATTGCGTCAGCAAACAGGATAGCCGTCTCCTGTGTAATGGCTGGCGTCTGGAGCAAGGTCAGGGCGAAGCTGGATTTCTCAGCCAGGATTTCAGGATTTGCAGATGTTTCCGCGCTGACGCAAAGAATGACTGCCTCACTCACATCTGAACCCCCTTGTGACCGGCGCGACAATGCTCCGTCGATGATAAAAAGGCTTTCTGGTTCGTGTCGGCGCATCAGATTTTCAATGGTGCCAATTTCCTCAGCCACACTGGGTCCTGCCAATTCCACGTAGCCATCGCTAAGCGCCCGGCAAACAATCACCTCGCCTAAGGCCGTTCGGATGTTGCTGAGTTCCAGGATTTCTAGCAAGGCATCACTACGCTGCAGTGCTCCTTCGGCACTGGCAATCAGAGTGCCCGTTGATACATAAATGCGCGGCTTGGCACTACCATTCAAGATGTCTTCTGTTTCGCCATCTCTACCGATCGAGGTCAGCGCCAAAGGTCGTGATTGTGCAGAATCTTGCCAGGCTGCGACGATGTGGTTGAGGCAAGTAGTCTTACCAGCGTTTTTTGACAGGCCAATAATAGCCAGCGATTGCAGGTTTTGCAGACCTGTCAGCTGGAGCAGTTTATTGCTTGGTTCTGCCGCAAGCGCTGTCATACTAATTGCCTTCTATTCCTTATGCTTCCTTTGATTTCGAAGGAGCCCAATTGGTTCGAGAGTTCGTTGTTGCCCGGCAAGCAAACCGGCAACCCCAATCAATTCAACGTCCTCTTCGCCTCTGCAAACAGGGCAATTGCACTCGTTTTTATATTCTTCCGGTTCTTTATAGGTGGTAATCACGCCTTCAAAGTTCCTTAGAACCACATGATCCGGGTTCTGTGAAATCAGGTAGGCAGGCAAGACCGGGATCTTACCGCCGCCGCCGGGTGCATCCACAACGTAGGTGGGCACGCACAAGCCGGATGTGTGACCCCGCAGACTTTCAATGATCTCCACCCCCTTGGCAACTGGTGTGCGGAAATGCGAAAGACCCAGGGAAAGATCGCACTGATAAAGGTAATAGGGGCGAACCCGAATGTATGCCAGTCCGTTAACCAGTTTTCGCATGACGTGTACACAATCGTTTACTCCTCGCAAGAGGACTGATTGATTGCCTAATTGCACGCCGGCATCCGCCAGGAGTGCAGTAGCACGTTTGGAATCAGGAGTTATTTCGTTCGTGTGATTGAAGTGCGTGTTTACCCAGACTGGATGATATTTCTTTATCATTGTGCACAATTCAGGTGTGATCCTTTGCGGAAGAACCACAGGTGTGCGCGTACCGATGCGAATAATTTCCACGTGATCGATAGCTCGCAATTTGGAAAGGATGTACTCCACGCGGTCGTCGCTCATTAGCAGGGCATCACCTCCAGAAAGCAGCACATCCCGCACGGCAGGTGTATTGCGGATATAGTCGATGCAGGCATCGATTTGCGCGCGTGTCCGAGCGCCGTCTTTCTGACCAGCCAGGCGACGACGGGTGCAATGCCGGCAATACATGGCACACTGATCGGTAATAAGGAAGAGAACGCGGTCGGGGTAGCGATGAGTCAGTCCGAGAACGGGGGAGTCACCCTCTTCTTCAAGAGGATCTTCCATATCTTCAGGACTGCGATAAGCTTCATCGCCAGTTGGCACAGCTTGTCTCCTTACCGGGTCATGAGGGTCGTTCGGATCGATCAGAGTTAAGTAATAAGGAGTAATTGCCATCCTGAAGAGTTCAAGCGCTTTTCGTGCGCCTTGTTCTTCTTCAGGGGTAAGCGGTAGATATTTTTTTAGGGTGTCAACATCTGAAATGCGATGGGAAACCTGCCAGTGCCAATCATTCCACTGCTCATCTGACACTTCCGGGAAGAGTTTTCTTCGCCGGGCTTCACCACTTGTGTTGATGTACTTTTCTTCAGCTTTCATCACCTAACTCCTTAGTTTTTGAAGCAGACTGCTGCGCAAGCAGCGGTCCTATCTTCCAGTATCAGATGTAACTCTTTTCGAAGATCTCACGCAGGGCTTTGGATTCGCGTAAAACCTGTAGGGTGAATTCCGCATGGTTGCGCGTGTAGCCGTTGCCAATGATCATCGTAACGTCTTTTCCAACGCCTTCAGCGCCCAAGGCGGCACGAGTAAAGCTTGTCGCCATGCTGAAGAAGTAAACCAGTCCGCCATCGCGTACCGGGAGAATCGTGGACATTTCAGTTCCATGGATGTTGACAACGTTGATTGCAATATCATATTCTCTGCCGCCATTGCACTCCAGGGCTCTTTCGAGCACTTCCACTGGTTTGGCTGCGTCTGCAACGAAGAACTTATGCACAAAATGATTGTCCAGCAAGGTTTTTTCAGGACGGTTATTCCGACTCATGCCCACAACATTACCGCAGGGACCAACGCGTTTCATGGCTTCGTAACCGCAGAGCATGCCGCTCTTGCCGCCGGCACCGAGGATGAGCACTGAATCGCCAGGCTTGACAATATTTGCCGTCTGCGCTGGGGCACCTGCAACATCCAGGGCTGCCAGTGCGAGAGCTTCGGGCATGTCGTCTGGAAGTTTGGCATAAATACCACTTTCAAAAAGAATAGCTTGCCCTTTGATATCTACACGATCTGTGTCAGGATGAACCGCGAGGATCTCATCAATGTGGAGTGGTGTCAGGGAAAGGGAAACCAAGGATGCAATTCGATCACCTACCTTGAGATCGTTACGATCCTGCAAGGCGGAGCCGATCTTGGCGACACTTCCCATCAACATCCCGCCAGAGCCAGTAACTGGGTTCTGCATCTTGCCGCGTTCACTAACAATACTTAAAATCATCTCTTTGAGACGTTCTTCATTTTGTTCTGAATCGGTCCAAAGATGCCTGAAACTGGCAGAGTCGATGTTCAACGCGGATACATCTATCAGAATTTCGTTATCATAGATCTCCATCGTATTGTCGATCTTTTGCGCAGCTTGTGGAAGCAGCCCTTTGGGCTCGATCACGCGGTGTGCACCATATTTATTACCCATTGCCATAAAACTATTCCTCCGTAGATTATTTACTATGATTTACACGTTCCGGCATGCCCAAAATCTGGCGGGCTTCTGCCGGCGTGGCGATTTCCAGATTCAGATCTTTTGCGATGCGGACGATCCGCTCTACAAATTCCGCATTCGAGACGCCATTGCGCTCACGGTTGTATTTCAGGTTGTCCTCAAAGCCCACCCGAACGTGACCGCCCAAAAGCATGCCCATCACATTCATTTCCAACTGGCAGCGGCCAATTCCTGTGGCTGTGAAGGTCGCGCCTTCGGGGAGCGATTCTTTCAGAAACAGCAAGTCGCGCGGGGTGCCAGCGGCGCCGCCATTTACTCCCAGCACAAAGTTGAAGTGCAGAGGCGGTTGAATGTGACCCTTACGAACCAAACGTAATGCCATATCCACATGACTTTTGTCGAAGCATTCCAGCTCGGGTTTGATCCCACGTTCGTTCATACGGGCTGCGAAGGCGATGATCATATTTTCAGTATTGACGAAAATTTCGTCTCCGCCAAAGTTCATGGTTCCGCAGTCCAGGCTTGCCATTTCGGGGTTCAGTTCGGTAGGTTGCAGGCGCTCTTCAGCAGTCATGCCGGTAGCGCCGCCCGTGGAGGGTTGAATAATGACGTCTGGGCAAGCCGCCTGGATCGCATCGATGATCGCCCTGAAGCGTTCGCGGTCCTGGGTGGGGGTGCCATCATCGTACCTGGCGTGCAGGTGGATGATGGCAGCGCCAGCTTCGCGGGCGAGTTTTGCCTCACGCACATACTGATCGATCGTGTAGGGGACAGCGGGGTTCATTTCCTGGGTAACTTCAGCACCGCTGATTGCCGCGGTGATGATGACCTTTTGCGCGCTCATGTCTCTCTCCTTGGGTAGATTTTTGACTAGGATCAACCCAGACGTTGCTTATTCTTCGGGGTGACGCAAGTACCGCTGGCGCGGCAGACCAGAACTGGTTTAGCCAAAACTTCAGCAGCAGAATCGGATAAATCAGGCCGTGGCGCGATGACCTTCCAGGCTTCAAAAGCCATCTTGCGCGAGGTGTTACCTTCGCTGGTGATCCAACCCTTGGCTTCGATGAAATCGCCAGCATAAACAGGCGCAAGAAATTCGATGTTATCGTAAGCTCTGAAAAGCCCCTCGTCACCATCGCGCCGAATCAACAATTCAGTAGCCACGTCGCCAAATAATTTGGTAAGGTAAGCTCCGTCCACAAGCCCACCGCCATAGTGAGCGTTTTCCGCTCCGATTCTCAGTCTGATTACTACTTCATTCATCGCATTCTCCTAATAATTAAAAACGCTATGTGTTGAAAAAGACACATAGCGCTCCATGCAATTGCATGACAGTGGCCTAACTTCGTTAGGCTCACCAAGGCGGAGGAGAGGACTCTCCTTTTGCCCTTCGGCGACGGATAATTCGTTTCTTCTCCCAGTCCCGGGATTAATGCGAAGTTGCTACACAATCCGCCGCGCCTCTAATGATAAATATTCAATTGGTATCAGCCATTCCTGATGCTTAGATTATAGCGTCATATTGGGTTTTTCGGAAGAGGAAAAACAAGAGGAAAAACACCAATTTCCCATAAAAACCCGCGAATAAATGATATCCACATTATACATAGTATGTACATTCGTTTAATGATTGTGATCAGTGTGGGGTGGGGGAGTTGAGTATAATTGCGTCTGATTTTTACTAAAAGGTGACTTATGGCAATAAAAAAAACTGAGAGCGGCACAACGCTTCGCAATCGATTAGCGCGTTCAATCGTTCTGGCTATCCGAACGCTCATGCAGCAGGGCAACCCGGATGAGAAAAGCCTGGATATGGCAGCATATATCGTCCTGGCGTTGGAAAAAATCAATGAGACCATCGACACGGCCGCGGCAGCCTGGGAAAAGCGTGATTATTGGGTGAAAGCTGATCAGTTCCGTCAGGAATGGGCCTGGATTGAAGGCAGTCATAGGCGTCTGAAAGCCGCGGTCCTGGCGCAGAACTGGGCAGAGATTGCAACAGAAGTTATTTCAGTGGGTCAGCATTTCAGTCATATAAAGATTTCTGAGAAAAATCGGATTGGCGAACCTTGGATCGGTGCATGGAATGCACTGAAACGTTCCAGCAATTGAAAACCTGACAGTAAGAAATTTCTGGGAGCAAAATCGTGGGTGGGTGGTTGATTATTAAAAATTACTTTATGGTTATGATAAGTACCATTATCACAAGCATGATCAACAAGGAAGCGCAGGTCTTTCTCTTATAGAACGTCCTCTGATAAATCAAAAGTCAGATTCGTAAGTCACAATGTGTTTTGGGTGCAAAGGAAGATTCAATAATTCGGCCACAAAAAATGTTGGATATACCTGCATCTCCTGATCGTTCAATTGTGAGATCTCCAGCCAATCCAAGCGTTTCGGTAAGCTTCCCATGGTTTTGCTGTTGGGAGTAATCCCGCAATTGGGATCCCACTTCATCAGGAAGTAAAACGCCAAGTCGTGGCAACTTAGCCCCTTAATGGTTCCAGCTTTTCCGCAAAAAAAGATTTCATGAATGAACGCCAGGCGCTCTACCTCAAACTTCCAGCTTGTTTCTTCCAACCATCAGCACCTTGCCATCATCTATTAGAATCCCGCAAGCACTCAGCCGAAACCAATCCGTGCCACTCGTAAACGTGCACTCCGTCTTGCCCATCATGACTCCTTGAATATGATAATTCTATTCAAAAATTGTTAGATAGAACGATAATTTCTTTTTCCACACCCCGTTTTGTTTTCAACCTTAGCGTAAAATTAATACTATGCGCAACAATAGTTAAGTATAAGGGGTAATATTCTTAGGCAAAGTATCCAAATAAGAGACCTCCCCCACCCTCGCCAACTCAGGCATCATCCTCATCTTCGGTAACCTCCCAATCAACATTGTCCTCATCCTCCTCGTCGAAGCCAGATGTGTCAGGGTTTGGTTGGTTGACGTGGAAGAAGAACATGAGGATCGGCAGGAAATCGTCCCCGAAAGGGAGAAGACAGCCTGAGTTGTTATTTTGGTCCGAGCCCATTTTGTATGCCCTTTTGTCCATTACTGGATGTTGAAAGTCTTGCGCAAGGTGTTCCTGACCTTGAAAGACTTCACAAAGTTTTGCAGTGAACGATTACAGGCTTCACCCTCTTCGACCAATTCCTGTAAAACTTTCTCTTGCTCCTCCACTTTTTTATTCAGCAGCGCATGTACGAGTTCGTTCCTGCTGGCGCACCAACCCTCGATCCTCGTCAAGGTATCGATTATCTGATCCCTGCCTGCAGTTCGGTTGATTTGCTTGTAAAGGATATCCAGGTAGTTGAGTGCGGGATCATTGACCGTGTAGTCCGTTGACCACTCCAACAGCTCCTTGATTAATTTGATTTTGGCACTCACATTGCGGATACTAGGTTGCTTGGCGTTCAACACCTTGAGTGTGCTATCCAAGAGAGGCCGAACCTTGCTATTTCTGGTGATCTTCTCCCTCGTAGCGTTGGCAATCCCAGCATGGAACAAGAACGCGGAAAGGCGGTCTTCGATCAATGCGTAGAGGATGAAAATCGCTTCAAGGTGGAAACCCCCTGCCTTGGCGCGCTTGAACCGCTCCATCTGAATTTGATAGGCAGTCTTCTTTTCCATGTTTGATGTGACTGGAGCAATCTTGGGTGTCATATTTCAGCTCTCATTCGATTCTTTTTGAACTAAATCAGGTACATTTCCAAATGATCTGTGTTGCATCTCATACCTGTACCAGACTAACATCGCCCTGGTCGTCCAGGAAACAAAGCTGCCCGCTCATGCTTATGCCCAACTTGGATTCCACAAAGGCCTTGTACTTACCAACCTGGGGAGAGTACTCCTGGATTAAGTACTCTTTTTGCGCAAGTGAATGGATAGGATCGGTCTTGAAGTCAACGATATGCCAGCCGTAATTATCCCGATAAAGCAGGTCAATGACCCTGTTCTCCACCTTATCATTGACAATGTAGGAGTAAGGCAATTCCGAGTGACGCTCAAGAGCAGCATTTACTTCGTTCCACAACGAATGTAAACGTAAACGGGCTAACAACTCGGTGGCACGCGCTATGACCTCCTGGCGCGTCGCTTCCGTTGCCAGGCCTGCCCGCCAGGCTTCTGACTCCAATAACGCATCCAAAGCCAGATCCCCCGGGAAAAGCCAGCGCTGCAGGGCTTTGTGGACGATAGAACCAAGTACTTTCCCTGAAACCTGACTGTCTGCCCGGGTGGCACGCCAGGATTGGAGCTGAAGATCCCTCTCGGGATCCTCCGGCAACTCCGCCTGCCCAAAGCCCTCAACCGGCTGGTAGAGCGGCGCAAGGTCACTCATGACAGCTGAATCTTCGGCCGACGCTTCCTCGTCAAGTGCTGAAAGCTGCACCTCCCCCATCAAGCACCACACGCGTACGGGGTAATTGGACTGGGTTTGAACCACGAAAGGTTGCCCGCGTTTTTCTGAAAAATCCACGGATGGCAGACCAAGTGCATCATCCACATCTTTAGCCCACCCGGTCAGTTTTATCGCGCCATCCTCCAATTTTGCGTGACCACTGATGATGAGCTTGGACTGCGCGCGCGTCAGGGCGACGTAGAGGATGCGCAAAGCTTCGCATTTATCCTGGTCTTCATCCTGGAATTTTGCAAGGTTGTAGAGCATGGATGCAGGCTCGGTCTTAAAAGTGACACCCAGATCATCCGAGAGGAAAAAGCTGTTCCTGCCAGCCCTCTCCTGTCGACCGGCGTCTGCCAGGACCACGACCGGAAATTCCAGCCCTTTGGACCTATGGATGGTCATCAGACGCACGGAGCCTTCAGCTTCCGCCGAGGCTTCGCCTTCACGCGCGCCAGCATCATTTAGCGTTTCGAGCATGTCCAGGAATTCTCTGACCGTGGCTGCTTTGCTCAGTTGCGTATCAGCGATTAGTTTGTCGAGGTTGCGCCAGAGGCGACCGGCAGCTTTGATGGACTGCCCCTGCTTCAGCCTGACTTCAGCAGTCGCGAGAATCGCGCGGTAGTCCAGCTCATCCACAACCCGCTTCAAGAGTTCAGCCACGGGCACCCTGTCGACCAGGGGTATCAGTTTATTAAGGATAACCCAAGCACGCCTGGCACTGGCCTGGTCTTGCTCACTTAACGAGCTTAGGTCTCCTTGCAAAGCTTCAAAATACGAAGGGTTGGATTGACGCAGCAAGAAGAGAGCCGCATCGCTCAAGCCAAAAGCCGGAGAACGCAGCAGCCCTGCAAAAGTCAGATCATCAAATGGGTCAGAAATGGCTCGCAGGATGTTCAACAGATCGCGGATTTCCGGCCGATCATAAAAGCCCTTGCCTGCAACCGTAACAAAAGGTATGCCTGCTTCTTCCAAAGCCTGTTCATAAAATGGATACGCAGTTGTAGCCCGGAATAGCAGCACAACTTCATCCCAATTCTTTATTTGCCCCTCATCCTTTAGCTGTTGCAGCCGGGCTGCCAACGCGCGGGCGGCTTGCAGTCGTCCAGTGGCGCTGTCTTCCCCTGCCCCTAAAACAAACTCGACGTGGGGAGAACGAACTGGATGTTTGGGTTCCTTGAGATCTGCCACAAGCGGTGTGTAAGGAACGTAATACTTTTTCAGCGGATCTTCTTCCGTGCCTATGATATGAGCAAGAAGATCTCCAGTGGCATTCAAAAGCGCTTCGTGCGCCCGGTATGTGCGATCCAGGTCGATTACCAGGCCATGTTCATCACCGATACGCTTCTGCTCTTCTCTGAACACAGTGACATCCGCGCGGCGGAAGCGATAAATGGACTGGCGCATGTCTCCAACCATGAAGAGGCACCCGCGATCCCCAGCCAGGGCATTAACGATGTCGCGCTGGCGCGGATTGGTATCCTGGTACTCGTCCACCATCACCACATTCAGCTCTTCCCGCCATCGCTGACGGACTTCGGGGACGGCTAACAATTGCTGAGCATGAAATTCCAGGTCGTCGAAGTCCAAAGCCTGTCTGAGCGTTAATTGGTCGACATATGCTTGCTGAACGCGATCAAATGCTACGCGCAATAAGGGAAGAATTTCAGCAAACTTTTCTTCTGCCTCCCTGGTAGGTGGCACATCTGTAGAGTTTTCACCTCCGGTCAGGGGGTCAATAATTTCTGCAAAGAAATGCCTGAGTTCCGCAATGATTGGCTTAACATGGCTTGTCTTTTTCCCCAGATTCATTGCCATGTAATTGCGCCTGGCGTTATACAGGTGCATGGCGCAAGTTATGGGATCATTCTCTGCGAACGCTTTTTCAGCTGACGACCAACAGCCCAACAAATTTTGTACCATTTCCGCTAAGCCTGCACCTGCGTCTTCCAAAAGATCCCGCGAGTCAATGCCCCTCAACTCACTGATCGGATTAGTGATGAGAGGCGAATTCATGCGTCCTCTCAATTCGTCCAGTAAGCGGGAATTATTGTCAATCTCTAAATCAAATGTTTCCTGGGTTTCAAGCCGGCGATCCAACATTTGCGTGAGCAGTTTGGAAAGGTTGCTGACTGGGATGTTATATAACAAAGGCAGGAATCGTTCTTCTTTCACCAGCCTAGCCATTTCCTCTTCCACGACCTTGGCTTTGATCGCTTTGGAAAGCCCTTCATCTATCACATCAAAACGTGGATCCACGCCTGCTTCAGCAGGGTGATTGCGAATGATTTCAGCACACAGGCTGTGAATAGTGCCAATGCGGGCTGAATCGATCTGCGAAGAGAGTTTTGACCAATAGAGTCGCTCTGACTCGTCGACCGCCTTTTCTTCCAATTCCATCAACTTTGATCGCACACGCGAGCGCATTTCCTGGGCAGCCTTGATGGAAAAGGTAATCGCGGCGATGCTGCGGGGCTTGGTTCCGTCTGCCAAAAGGCAGGCATAACGCGCCACCAGCGTGGAGGTCTTACCACTGCCAGCTCCCGCCGTGACCACCACGTCCCTGCCCCGTTCAGTCGCAGCAATCTGCTGCTTTTCGTTCAGTGTGAATAGTTTCAAAACCTGTTCAGTTATGTGGTTAGTCATGGTTAAAACCCCGCTTTGTAACGCCAACACCAGGAAATTGCCGGGCAGTAGTCCGGGCAGCCGCCATCGGGAGTTTTTGGCACAAAATTGCCCGATCTGGCACCCTCCAGCACGTCCTTGATGTGCTCGCGTGCGACCTGGTAGGCTGCAGAGGGGCCTTTATCCCACTCGGTTTTAAATTTCGAAAGTTTGAAAGAACTCGCTTTGGCATCACCAATCTTCCAGTAAAAGCCCTCTTCAACCTCACCGAGCATTAACGCGTCCTGCGCGGCAAGGGCATAAATGGGCAGCTGCAGACGCGTGCCATTCAGCAGGTCACTTTTTTCCAGGTGCATACTGCCTGACTTGTAGTCGATGACTCGAAGTGCACCTCCGTAATTCCGGTCAAGGCGGTCGATCACCCCGTGGATCTGAACTATGTCACCGTCGATGTCAAGCCTGAGAGCAGGCGTGTCGTTGATGCCGAACTTCTGTTCAAAACCGAATGCATTCCACTCGCCACGTGTTTCTTCCAGTGCGACCAGAGTTTTACGCAGCTTCTCGAGCAGCTCGGCTTTTTCCACTTCCCAGAGTGCCGAAGGACGAAAGTCGAAATTATATGGTGCGGTGGCAAAGACCTCCGCTGCCACCTCATCGAGGATATCAAGAGGGGAAATCTCATCCTGACCTGCGCGGATGTAGACCAGTTCCAACACCCGGTGGTATACGCTGCCGCGCTGCGTTACATCCAGACCCAATTTTGGAAGGTCCTTGGGTTCAAGCTTCAGTGTGGCATCCACAAAGAACCTGAATGGGCAGGCTTTGAAGGTTTCCAGGCGAGAAGCGCTCCAAACATGATCTGAAGAATATTTTGAAGTGAGTTGATCGCAAACCGCCGAGAGGTTGCCTTCATGATCCCCTTGTGCAAGTTTGGCACGGCGTTGGTCGAGGACCTGGTGGGCTTTTTGAAGTCCTTGCCAGCGATTAGTTAGTTCCGCGTCCTGGGAATATTGCAGGGCTTGCTGCTGGACTGCCCAGAAAAGCAGTTCCTGGCTCGAAGCCGCTTCAGATTGGGGTCGCGGTTTGGAGGGGTTTACCTTCGTAACAGCATTTTTAGTGAACAGTTTTATGGTTGACTCCCAGTAAATGGAAGGTTGCCAATTCTCCCCTTCCTCGGTGAGGTATGGGCGCGTAAGCAGCAAGTGCGTGTTAGCACGGCTAAAAGCCTGGTAAAAGGTGCTGGCTTGGTTGCGGCCTATGCGAGGTTCAAGCCTCAAATCCTCACGCAGGTTTTCGTCCAGGAAGGGGTCGGGATTTTCAACAATCGGGAATAGCCCTTCCGCGAAACCTAAAAGCGCCACAGCCTCGTAGCGAGCGCCGCGCGCTTCAACCATCTTGCCAACGAACACTGCATTCCGGCGGGCCTCCCAGGGCTCTTGCACTGGGGTGCCCACCAGGGTTCCCTGCAGGTCAGCCAGAAATTGGGCATAATCGACTATCTTCGTGCCAACCACGCTTTCGCTCAGCAGCAGCGCCCTCAGCGCTTCCCCCAGCGAATCGCAGGCTTCGCAGTCGCGTTCATTGGTAATTCTCTCGTAGAAGCCCAATCCGTTGAGTGTATCTTCAAGCCATGCCACCCACTCGGTTTGCGAGCGGTTGGTCCCAATTTGAGAGAACAGCAACCAAAAATTTTCCAATCGTGACTGTAAAGCGGGCAGGTCAATTCCAGCTATGCGGTTTTTGCGACGGCGTTCTTCATCCGGGTGTTCGTCTGCGTTCTTCTGTGATCTCTGCAGCATCGGCCAGGCTTCATCCCATTGCTCCTTGCCGCTTACAATAATTGCCTGTTGGCTGGCGTTCTCAAGGTTTTCCAGGTCTTTGGGCTCCAACCCAAAATCAAAATAAGGCGAACGCAGCGTGTTGAGTAGGGAGCGTGTGGGATAGTCCTCCAGTGGCAGCCGCAAAAGCGAAACCAGCGCGAGCACCACCGGCGATTCGCTCAGCGGATCAGTCTGCGAGAAGTGCACCTTGATACCAAATTCCTCCGCGGCGGAGCGAAGCAGCGGTTGATACATCTCCAAGTTGGCGGTGTAGATCGCGCAAGCGCCTAGTGGAACGTGCTCGCGGACGTGCAGCTGTTTGATCCAGCGCAGGGCTTCGCGCGCCTCATCAGCTTGCGAGCGGGTTTCAAGCAGGAATGGCTTTGGCGAGTCAAGCTTCTGGACTTCGCCGGGCTCCAGGACGTGCTGTTGCATGCGGAGGATCTTTTCGGGTAAGTTTGGTGAAGCTTTGAGTTCGTGGATCTCTGGAGATAGGTCCCTTTGTAGATCTTTGAGCACATCGATCGAACGTCCATCCACCTGGCGGTTAGAGCCCACTTCCCCTGTGAGGGTGATGAAGAGTTCGCCTGCCTGCTGGCCAAGCAGCTTAAGAAATAACCTTTGGGCTGTTGTGAAGGAGGTGAATCCATCCGCGATCACGAGGCTAAGGGGCGAGGACGAGGTTGGATTGTTTTCGAGTGCATTGATTGCCAACCAGGCTTGCCCTTCCCCATCAACCCAACCGATTGTCTCCAAGCGGGCAAGGAAGTGGTCGTAAAGAATTGCCAGTTCGCGCCGGGCAGGAGAGGCTTCGCGCGCGTACTCCAGGAAGTCTGAAGGCCTCACCATCGCGCTGCGCAGCTCGGCGAAGGCATCCCGCAGGACCGAGAGGAAGCCAGGCTTATCTTTGATTGCCGCGTAATGGATCAGCTCGCCGGTTGAATAGGCTTCGCGTACGGTTTCCTGGATCAGGCGGTGCGATAGCGCGGGTGAGATAACAGGCACAAAGGAGCCATTCTTCTCCAGGATCTCCTGGTAGAAGTTACGGAAACTCCCCACCCTTACGCCCATTCCTCCGCCCGCCTCAGCTAAACGATATTTGAAATACGCCGCCTTTTGTGGGTTCGGCACCACCACCCACACCTGGGCAAGCGGACGCTCTTTATGGACTGCCAGGATGCGATTGATACAGGCAGCGGTCTTACCTGCTGCTGGTGGTGCGATGATGAGGTTAGTTGTCATGGTCTTTCCATGTTTTCATTAGATGAAATGTGAGGAGCAAAAAATAAAATCCATGATCATCAACAGCTTGATTGCAAAAATTCTTGGACTTGGAACTTCAAAGTTAATATGCTCAGAAAAAATGTAAGAATACCCAACAGCAATATAAATATATTCGTTCTACTTTGCATATAGCTCTTTGCTGTTACAAAAATTCAGCAAGAATTGTTTCTACATTAAACGGGGTAAGATCATCAGATTCATTGATCCTAAATCTCATTTCTGCTTTTTCACATGTATCAACTAGTTCCCCACGAGCTTTGACATTCAATAAAAGGAGGTCGTATAAAGTCGGTTTATTTAGTTCTACCATCGCTTTTGAGATGAGAACGACATTATTAACGTTAGCCTCGATATTATTTACCCAGTTTGGATTAGATCGTAAGGCAACATCCATCCAAATTACTTTCATTTCTTCAAGGTCAAACAAAACAGGTAGGCATATTGTTGTTGGTGAGGCTAAATCCACTTTATTGACTACAGCTTTAGGTTCGAAGAGCTCTCCAGATCCAGGCTTTTCTCGATTCATCCATCCAAAAAAGCATTCTGGGATTTCATTAAAACCTTGTTCTGTGTAAGAATATACATTAAAGACTGCATATCTAACTTTATTTTCTTGTAATACTTTTACA
>Ga0079098_1038494_pt1 | contig 25703 bp, 40 predicted proteins | sample ADurb_H2B_01_Slu_FD_74559 | JGI IMG/M metagenome (GOLD analysis project Ga0079098, IMG submission 74559) | Active sludge microbial communities from Illinois, USA, of municipal wastewater-treating anaerobic digesters - ADurb_H2B_01_SludgeMetaT... | ecosystem: Engineered > Bioreactor > Anaerobic >...
GTTCAATTTTAGCAACAAAAATCCTGCCTAGTTTTGCTTCTTGGTATTGCATAATTTTACCTCCCTTAAAAATATAAAAAAAAGACGGGTCAACCGTCTATTAAAATGGAAGTATTGATGAATTAATGGTGGAGAGGGAAGGATTCGAACCTTCGAAGTCAGAGACAACAGATTTACAGTCTGCCCCCCTTGGCCGCTCGGGAACCTCTCCAGAAATAATGGAGCTGGCGATGGGACTCGAACCCGCAACCTGCTGATTACAAGTCAGCTGCTCTGCCAATTGAGCTACGCCAGCATGGTGCCTCAGGGCGGAATCGAACCGCCGACACGAGGATTTTCAGTCCTCTGCTCTACCGACTGAGCTACCGAGGCAAGGTTAAGTTTTAAAATGGCGACCCAGAAGGGGCTCGAACCCTCGGCCTCCAGCGTGACAGGCTGGCGCTCTAACCAACTGAGCTACTGGGCCATGTTGTTAAAATAGTGGTGACCCCAGGGGGAATCGAACCCCCGTTACCGCCGTGAAAGGGCGGTGTCTTGACCGCTTGACCATGGGGCCAGGAAAGTGTTGCAGTGGTGAGCCATGATGGACTTGAACCATCGACACCCTGATTAAAAGTCAGGTGCTCTGCCAACTGAGCTAATGGCTCATTTTTATCTATTTCTGCGTCTCACATTTATATATATTACAGCAATTTTAGACAACTGTCAACACTTTTTCTCAATTTTCTAACAGCTATAATTTGGTGCTTCTTTAGTAATATGAACATCATGAGGGTGGCTTTCCCGCAGACCAGCACCGGTAATTCGAACAAACTTGCTTTTGGTCTGAAGCTCCTTAATGTTAGCTGTTCCACAGTAACCCATACCAGCTCTTAAGCCTCCAATTAATTGGTACACAACCTCAGAAAGAGGCCCTTTATAAGGTACTCGACCTTCAATGCCTTCTGGCACTAACTTTTGCTCGTTTTCTTGGAAATATCTATCCTTACTGCCTTCTTTCATAGCACCTAAAGATCCCATTCCACGATAAACCTTAAAGCTTCTTCCTTGATAGATTTCCATTTCTCCCGGACTTTCTTCTGTCCCAGCTAAAAGACTGCCCAGCATCACAGTGCTGGCTCCGGCAGCCAAAGCTTTGACTACATCTCCTGAATATTTAACTCCCCCGTCAGCAATGACAGGCACACCATAACTAGCAGCAGCTTTGGCACAATCATAAACAGCAGTTAATTGAGGTACCCCTACTCCGGCAACCACTCTGGTAGTACAAATAGAGCCTGGCCCAATACCTACCTTTACTGCATCCACTCCAGCCTCAATCAAATCAATAGTAGCCTCTGCTGTAGCCACGTTACCAGCTATTAGGTCCACGTTAGGGTATTGAAGCCTTACTTTCTTTACAGTCTCGATTACTCCCATGGAATGACCATGAGCGGTATCCACTATGATCACATCTACCCCGGCTTCTACTAGAGCGTCTACTCTTTCCATAGTATCCTGGCTTACTCCCACCGCAGCTCCTACTAAAAGACGACCTCTCTCATCCTTGGCAGACCGAGGGAACTTGATGGCTTTCTCAATATCTTTAATAGTAATCAGGCCTTTTAAATTAAAGTTATCATCTACAATAGGAAGCTTCTCGATTTTATGCTGCTGAAGAATCTCTTTAGCTTCCGGTAAAGTTACTCCTTGCTTTCCTACCACTAAGTTATCCTTAGTCATGACCTCGTCAATTTTTTTATTATAATCCTTTTCAAAGCGTAAATCACGGTTAGTTAAAATACCTACTAGTTTACTCCCTACAGTAATAGGGATACCGGAAATACGATATTGAGCCATAATTTGCAGTGCTTCTCCAATAGTTTTGTCAGGAGCCAAGAAGATAGGATCAGCAATCATTCCATGCTCGGAACGCTTTACCTTGTCTACTTCTGTAGCCTGTTGCTTAATAGTCATATTTTTATGAATAATACCGATTCCGCCTTCCCGCGCCATAGCAATAGCCATGCGGGAATCAGTAACAGTATCCATGGCAGCACTAACTAAGGGGATATTCAGCTTAATATTCTTAGTAAAATAGGTAGCTATTTCTACGTCTCTAGGTAATACCGTAGATTTGGCAGGAACTAATAGGACATCATCAAATGTTAATCCTTCTGTGACTATTCTCTCTTCCATAGACATGATTTTATTGTCCTCCTTTGTAATTTACTCCTTAACCGTAAATATATTTAAAAGACAGTTTAACACTTTTCCCATTCACTGTCAAGGACGGATGGACATTTTTTCATCAACAACAAGAGCAATTTTCTCCCCACAAGTAGGACATTGCTCTCCCTGCAAGCTATTTACAGTCCTGAATCCCTGTCTCTTAATAACCATCTGTCCGCACTGAGGACACAAAGTATTACTTCCTTCTAGTTCCCAAGCATTGCCCAAGTAAACATACTTGAGTTTTTGCTGGGCAATATCCCTAGCCATTTCCATAGTTTCTAAAGAAGTAGCAGGGCGCTCCATTTTGTATTGAGGAAAATAGCGGGAAAGATGGAGAGGGGTATCTGCTCCCAAGGAGTTGTAAATCCAATGAACTAACTGTTCTATCTCTTCCCGGGAATCATTTAAATCCGTCACCAATAAAGTAGTAATCTCTACATGGGCATGTTTTTTAGCTAATTCTGCTGTTTTGAGAACAGGTTCTAAACGTCCGCCACAGATATCTTGGTAATATTCCCTGGTAAAGCCTTTGATATCGATATTTAAGGCATGGATAAAAGGCAGTAAGGTTAGAAAAGGTTGAAGATTAATAAAACCGTTAGTAACTAAAACATTCTTTAGTCCTGCTAAATCTGCCAGTTCAGCGGTTTCCAGAACATACTCGTACCACATGAGCGGTTCTGAGTAAGTGTAAGCCAATCCAATATTGTTATTCCCCTGCCACTCTTTTGCCTTAGCCACCATCTCTGCCGGTGGAACATAGGAACCTTCCATCTCGGAGTGAACTAAAGACCAGTTTTGACAAAAACCACAGTCGAAATTACACCCTACGGTTCCCAGGGAAAGAATATTAGTATCAGGATAGAAATGATAAAGAGGCTTTTTTTCAATGGGGTCTAACGATAGGGAAAGAACTCGACCATAATTAGTGGCATAAAGACGTCCGTCAATATTCTCTCTTACCCGGCAGCGTCCCCTCTCCCCTTCTTTGATCATACAATAATGGGGACAAACTTCACATCTTGGTATACCATCTTCCCTGGCCTGATAAAAAGCAACTTCCTTCAAAATGCCTGCCTCCTTTATTGATAGCGTTTCACCTGGAACCGAAATAAGTCCACTTCTTCCTGGAGTGCAATGCCGGCTTTTCGTTTGGCTATTTCTACTTGTTCATGGGCTGTATCAATGCCTTCCAAATCAGGCAGCAATAACCCAGATCTGCTCCCTTGACGAACAATAACACCATATTTCTTAGGATCTAGCTGGGTAAGGTTGTCAATAGGTTCTGGTACACCCAAAACATCCACCGAATAAACTAAATCCTCCAGTTCTTCTTCCTCTACAGGATTAAAACGGGGATCTTGGAAAGCGGCGCTAATGGCATTATAGATGACCTCATCCCTAAGACTATCTCTAGTAGGAGCAGTAGTGCCAATACAGCCCCTTAATTCTCCATGCTTTTTAATAGAAACAAAAACTCCAGCTTGATTGGGTAGTTCTGCTGGCAAATCAATATCTGCTCTAGAAATTTTTCTGTCTTTAGCATAACTTTCTACAGTATGACGAGCTAAACGAACTAAGGGACTTTCCCCAGATCTTTTTCTTTCCATTGCTGCTTTTTGCTGCTCTAATAGTCTTTCCAGCAGTTTACTACCTTCGGCCTCTTCTCCTGGCTTAATTAGGGCAGTCATATAGCCTACCCCGAAAGGTCCTTCATAAGAAATAACCTGGTTATCAGTTTCCCAGCCATCTAAAGTTCCTAACCCTATAATAATAGGACGCAGACCACATTCTGCAGCTTTTTCTATCATTAGGCGGTCTAAATTAAGTAGATCTTCTGCTTTAGCTTCCCTAACAGCCTCCACAATCTTTTGATCTAACACTCTGCCATTTGGGTCATAGCCAGCTGGAGCGTCAGGAGTTAGACGGTGAGACAAGTCTGCACTGGTTATCACTGCTACTTTCTTGCCTAAACCATTCACTGCTTCTTGAATAGCTCGACCAAAACTATAAAGTTCAATAAAGGGTAAAAGACCCATGGAAATAACCACTATTTTTCCTTGAAAACCGGCTTTTTGCAAAAAATAAAGAGGGACTAAAACCCCATGGTCTAGAGAGGAATTTACTCCATAATCCTTGGCCAGTTCTTCATTAAACTTGGCAGCTGGTGCATTAACAGCCTTGGCCGCTGCTACTATTCTATCTACTAAGTCCAAATCATTAGGAAAACTAATTTTTATCTCAGGTGCTCCAAAAGCTGCAAAACTCCCGCCTAAGCTCTCCATTTCCCACAAGATTAAAGCATCTTGAAAAGTAGGGCCATGGGGAGTAATAAAAACTAATGTTTCCGGGTTAGCAGTTATAACCTCTTTGGCTAGTCGTTGAACTCCTTGATAAGTCTTCTCTGCTGTAGTTAAATTATCTTTTCCAATCTCAGGTATAATAATAGGTGGGTGAGGGAAAATAGCATTTAAAAGCAAATTAGCCACTATGCTCACTCCTTTCTTGTCCTAGTTTTCTAACTTTCTCACCTCTTTATTCCTCTTAAAAATAACTAAGTCCTACCTTTTGTCGGCAGGACTTAGAATTCTAGGTTAACTATGCTCTTCTTTGTTCTTTTTTAGTTCCGCATAAAGGACAGAACTGCCATTCACTGCTAAAAGGCTTATGACATTGTGGACATTCTATTTCTTGAGAAACTAATTCTGTCTGCTCAGCTGGTACTGAATATTCAAGGCGTTGCTTGTGTTCTTCTGGATTAGCACCAGAGACCGCACCAATATAGGCCCGACGCATTAAAGCATCGTCTCCGTAAGATAAAAAACCAATTTTAACTTTGTCAAGTTTTCCTCTTAGCCTTTTAAATTCTTGGTAGAGTGCTTTTAATTCCTTTTTTTCTACCTCATCCTTCTTGAGAATATTCTGCACCAGTTCCCTGCTACTGGTGATAATCTCTACTTGCTTTGCCCCAAGGTTAACTACTTCTTCTATGGCAGCGATTATAGCTCTATACCTAGTTTCCATTTCGCTGATTTGACCTGCCCCTTCAGTAATCTCTCGGATAACCTCACCCTTAGGTGTAGCAATAATTATACCGAAGCCAGCAAATTTATATTCGGGATTGATGGCTACATCACTGTAAACTCTTAACTTCTCCATCCTCTCACTCCTTTTAAGTTCTGTACTTTATTATATACCACATGAAAGTTATTATATCCTTCTCATCTTCATCGTTTCCAAGGAAAAATATAAAAAAAGAAGAGCCCATGGCTCTCCTTTTGCTGTGCAATAATTAACGCTTGGAGAATTGAGGTGCTCTTCTTGCTTTCTTGAGACCGTATTTCTTTCTTTCTACCATTCTTGGGTCCCTTGTTAAGAAACCAGCTTTTTTCAAAGCTCCTCTTAATTCTACATCAGCTTGTAATAGGGCTCTAGCGATACCATGTCTCACGGCACCTGCTTGACCAGAAACCCCACCACCTTCTACTTTAGCTAGAACATCAAATCTATTTAGAGTTTCAGTTAATTCTAGAGGTTGTTTAACGATAGTAGCTAAGGTTTGACGACCAAAGTATTGTAGTAAGTCACGGTCATTGATAAGAATTTTACCATCACCGGGAACTAAGCGCACTCTAGCTACAGAATCTTTTCTTCTTCCAGTTCCATAATATTGTACTTGCGCCACTGACTGTTCTCCCCCTTTCCTCTTATAAAATCATCAGTTATCCTACTTACCTAAGTTTAGAACTTCTGGCTTTTGTGCTGTATGAGGATGCTCAGATCCACGATAAACTTTTAGCTTTTTAGCCATAGCTCTACCTAATCTATTGTGAGGAAGCATACCTTTGATTGCTTTTTCTACTAATAGCTCAGGTTTAGTTTGGATAAAGGTCTTGTAGTTCATTGCTGTTAGACCACCTGGGTAACCAGAGTGACGGTAGTACATTTTTTGATCCCATTTCTTACCTGTTAGTTCTACTTTCTCTGCGTTGATAATGATTACGTGGTCACCTGTATCCACATGAGGAGTAAAGATTGGTTTATGTTTGCCGCGAAGAATCTTCGCAACTTCACTGGCCAGTCTTCCTAAGGTTTGCCCTTCCGCATCCACAATGTACCACTTTTTCTCAACTTCATGCGGTTTTGCCACAAATGTGTTCATCTTTCTCCCTCCTTTTCGGCGTTTTCTAATTTAGAAAGCTACTTCACCCGGGGCTCGTGGGCTACCATAGCAAAATGTCACAAGAATATTGTAATATAAGTGGTTTACCCTGTCAAGAGGAACTCTTGACATTAAGAAAAATACTTTACTTCTTGAAGCACTAATCCTTTAGCCGGAGCCGTTTGTCCAGCCTTACGACGATCACGACTCTCTAGAATTTCTTTTACAGCCTCAGGAGCCATTTTCCCCATCCCTACTTGAACTAAAGTTCCTACAATGATGCGAACCATGTTATAAAGAAATCCATTAGCTTCTACCTCTAGTTCGATTAATTGCTCTTCTTTTTCCCTGATCTCTAATCGATAAATATGGCGAATAGTTCTCTTAACACTAGAACCAGCAGAACGGAAAGCAATGAAGTCATGCTCCCCCAACAAGTAAGTACTTCCCTGCCGCATCTTTTCCAGGTCTAAAGTCCGTGGAAGAAAATAAGTAAAATTTCTAAAAAACGGTGATGGAGTAAGACTGTTAAGAATGTTATAACTATAGACCTTACTTTTTGCTGAATAACGAGAATGAAACTCTAGTGGAACCTCCTCAGCTTTCTTAATAGCAATGTCTTCAGGCAGCATACTGTTTAAGGCTAAAGGGAAACGCTCCACCGGAATGTTAGAGTTAGTAAAGAAATTAATTACTTGACCCTTAGCATGAACTCCAGCATCAGTCCTTCCGGAAGCAGTGATTTTAATTTCTTCCTCAGTTAAGACAAACAATTTCTCTTCTAGTATTTCCTGAATAGTCAACTTACTATTAATCTGCCGCTGAAAACCATGATAATTGGTTCCCTCGTATTCCATAACCAGTTTTAAGTTACGCATTCTAAGCACTCCAGTTTCCATAACGATTAACCCAGATAGCTAGACCTATAATTATTAAGACCAAAGCAAGACTTAAATAGTCAGAAAAATGAGCTTGCAATTCTTTCATCCTGGTTCTCCCGACTCCACCTCGATAACAGCGCGCTTCCATGGCAGTAGCTAACTCATCAGCTCGTCGAAAAGCACCAATAAAGAGAGGAACCAGTAAAGGAATCAGGGCCTGCACTCTTTTCATTAGACTCCCTTGGCTAAAGTCCATCCCTCTAGCTGTTTGAGCTTTCATAATTTTTTCCGCTTCCTCCAAAAGAGTGGGAATAAAGCGAAGAGCAATGGTAATCATCATGGCCAATTCATGAGCAGGCAGTCCGATTTTCTTCAGTGGACTCAGCAAGGATTCTAAGCCATCAGTTAGGGCTAAGGGCGAGGTAGTCAAAGTGAGGAGACTAGAATAGATAATCAGCAGCAATAAACGCCAGCCCATGGCAACACCTCTCCTGATTCCCTCTTCAGTAACTACCAAAGGTCCTAACTTGAACAATTCTTTCCCTTCTGTCAAAAAGAAATGAAAAAAAATAGTAAAAGCCAGCAGCCAAACAATAGGCTTCAAACTCTGTGCAAAAAGTTTGGCAGGTATCTGGGATACCCTTACTAAAAATAAAGAAAATAAAGTAAGAAAAAGATAACCGTAAGGGCTTTTTATTAGAAAAATCCCTGTTAGTATAAAAATTACACTTAGGATTTTAATTCTCGGGTCTAAATGGTGGACTTGAGATTCTCTAGGAATATATTGACCAATTATCATATTCCTAAACATAGTTTTTTCCCCTTATCCTAGAAATTATTTCTTTTACAGCTTGTTCTGGGGTAAAAATATCTGCTGCTATTTGCTTCCCCGCTTGACGTAAACGGTGCATCAGTATAGTAATTTGGGGTAAAGATAAACCTATTTCCTCCAATTTTCCTTCTTGGCTAAAAACATCAAACAAAGAACCTGCGGTAATAATCTTGCCTTGGTGAATAACTACTAGTCTATTCACTACCTGAGCTATCTCTTCCATAGAATGAGAAACTAAAATAATAGTTACTTTTTCTCCCCGGTTTAACTGTTCTAAGAGAGCTAGAATTTCATCTCTTCCCCCTGGATCCAAGTTAGCTGTGGGTTCATCCAAAATTAAATAATCAGGCTTCATAGCTAGTACACCGGCTATAGCTACCCTGCGGCGTTGTCCTCCGCTTAGCTGAAAAGGAGATCTGTCCTTAACTTGGATAAAATCTAAGCCTACTAAGCTTAAAGCTTCTTCCACCCGTTGAGAGATTTCGTCTTCTTTTAACCCCAGATTACGGGGGCCAAAAGCTACATCTGCAAAAACAGTTTCCTCAAACAGTTGTTGTTCCGGGTATTGAAAAATCATGCCAATCCTTTGCCTAATCAGGCGTAGATTAACCCCTTTCAGGTTAATATCTTGACCTTCTAGATAGATTTTTCCTTGACTGGGTTTTAACAAGCCATTAAAATGCTGCACTAAGGTAGATTTTCCGGAACCTGTTTGTCCAATAATACCGATAAACTCTCCAGGCTCAATTTCCAAACTAATCTCATCTAGAGCAACTACTTCCAAAGGGGTATTTTCTGAATATAGGTGAGTAAGGTTCTCTACAAGTATGGACATAATGCTTTCACCATCTCATCAATTCTAAAAGTGTTCAGAGGAATATCTAGTCCTTCACTGCGTAAAAGAGAGGCTAATTCAGTAATAGGAGGTACATCTAATCTTAGTTCTTTTAACTTTTCTACCTGGATAAAGACTTGCTCTGGGGGCCCTTCTAAAACTGATTTTCCTTTCTCCATAACCACAACCCGCTCTGCTTCCACAGCTTCCTCCATAAAATGGGTAATCAAGACCACGGTCATTCCTTGCTCCTGATTTAACTGTTTAATAGTATGTAAGACTTCCCGTCTTCCTACAGGATCTAACATAGCGGTAGGTTCGTCTAGAACTAAATATTTAGAACCCATAGCTAAAGCTCCTGCAATAGCTACTCTCTGTTTCTGTCCTCCGGAAAGTAGATGGGGAGGATATTTTCTCCATTTCTCCATCCCCACTACTCTTAGAGCATCATTAACTCTAAGCTTAATTTGTGGGGAAGGAACCCCGATATTTTCCGGACCAAAGGCTACGTCCTCCTCTACCATGGCTGCTACAATTTGATTATCGGGATTCTGAAAAACCATACCTACTCTTTGCCGAATCTCCCAAATGGTCTTTTCATCTCTGGTATTAACTCCATCTACTAGTACATTTCCCTCTGAGGGTAACAAAAGACCATTTAAATGTTTAGCTAAGGTGGATTTTCCAGAACCGTTAGCGCCAATAATTGCTAAGAATTCGCCCTCTCGTATTTCTAGAGTTACTTCATCCAGGGCTTTTAGTCTTTCTTCCTCTTCACCCATGTAATAATAGTGGACTAAGTCTTTAATTTCTATCATGCTACTTCCCCCATTAACTCCGGAAGGCCAAGATAACACATAGTGACTAGATTAACCCATCCCCTAATCTAGTCACTAGCTTCATCTTAAACTAATTCAATTAGTACCATTTCAGCGGCATCTCCCCGGCGAGGTCCAATTTTAATGATGCGAGTATAACCGCCTTGTCTTTCTGCATATTTAGGAGCAATATCGCTAAATAGTTTCTTCACAACTTCTTGATCTAGAATAAAGCTAGCAGCTTGACGTCTAGCATGTAAGTCGCCTTTTTTTCCTAGAGTAATCATTTTTTCTGCTAGGCTTCTAATAGCTTTGGCTCTAGTCTCAGTTGTTTCTATTCTTTCATGGCGTAATAAAGAAGTAACCATATTGCGGAACATAGCGTTTCTATGGTCTGTTCTTATTCCCAATTTAGCCTGTCTTGGCATAGTTCTCCCTCCTTCTAGTCATTACTTGGCTTCAAATCAAGACCAAGACTGTTCAGCTTGACTTTCACCTCTTCTAAAGACTTTTTACCTAGGTTTCTCACCTTCATCATATCTTCTTCTGTTCGCTTAGTTAAATCTTCTACTGTATTAATGCCAGCTCTTTTTAAACAATTATAGGAGCGAACGGATAAATCCAATTCTTCAATACTCATTTCCAGCAGCTTATTTTCTTCTTCTTTTTTCTGAACCATAATGGTACCAATATTCTCAATATAATCGGTAAGTCCCATGAACAGATTTAGGTGTTCGGTTAAAATTTTGGCAGCTAGACTTAGAGCTTCTCTAGGATTAATACTACCGTCAGTCCATAATTCCAAGGTCAACTTATCGTAGTTAGTCACCTGACCAACTCTAGTATCTTCTACAGAATAATTAACCTTGTGAACCGGAGTAAAGATAGAATCTACAGGAATAACTCCAATTACTTGGCCTGGTTTCTTGTTCTTCTCAGCGGGAACATATCCTCTTCCTTTTTCTACAGCAATTTCCATGTTTAATTTAGTGTCACTCATAGTTGTGGCAATATGCATTTCTGGATTAAGGATTTCCACTTCAGGACCAACAATTATATCTCCTGCTTTAACTTGCTTCTCCCCTTCAACTTCAATTCTGACTGTTTGAGGCTCATCAGTATGTAGTTTAAGAGAAAGGCTTTTCAAATTTAAAATAATTTCAGTAGTATCTTCTACAACTCCTGGAATAGTAGAGAATTCATGCAGTACCCCATCCACCTTAATGGAAGTAACGGCTGCTCCCGGTAGGGAAGAAAGGAGAACACGGCGCAACGAATTACCAAGAGTAATTCCGTATCCTCTCTCTAAAGGTTCTACTATAAACTTACCATATCTGTCAGTGGATTCTACGCATTCAATCTTTGGCTTTTCGATTTCTAACATTATCGACTCTAGACCTCCTTTTTAAGGGGTAATTGATCTCCCTTCTCAAGGGGTATGGGCTTCTAACTGGCATTATCTAGAGTAGTACTCAACGATGAGAGATTCTTGAACAGGTACATCAATGTCTTCTCTGTTTGGCAGAGCTACAACTCTACCTTTGAAAGCTTCTCTATCTACTTCTAACCAAGCAGGTACACCTTTATTAGCGTTAGCTTCTGTGATTTCTTTAGCAGCTTTAGCATCTTCCTTGATTTCAATCACATCACCTGGTTTAACAAGGATAGATGGAATGTTAGCTTTCTTACCATTAATAGTAAAGTGTCCATGTCTCACTAGCTGTCTAGCTTGAGAACGAGAATCAGCAAAACCTAAGCGGAAAATCACATTATCCATTCTTCTTTCTAAAAGACGAAGGAAATTCTCACCAGCTACACCCTTTTGTCTTTCAGCTTCTTCAAAATACTTTCTGAATTGATTTTCTAGAAGACCATAAATTCTTTTAGCTTTTTGCTTTTCTCTCATCCGCAGACCATACTCAGATATTTTCTTTCTTCTTTGTCCATGCTGACCAGGAGCATAACCTCTACGGTCAATGGCACATTTACCTGTATAACATCTTTCACCTTTAAGATATAATTTATTGCCTTCACGGCGGCACAGTCTACAAACCGGTCCTGTATATCTCGCCATTTTCTATTCTTCCCTCCTTCGACTATACTCTTCTTCTTTTTGGCGGGCGGCAACCATTGTAAGGGATAGGAGTCACGTCTTTAATCATGCTTACCTCTAAACCAGCAGCTTGTAAAGAACGAATAGCGGCTTCCCGTCCAGCTCCAGGTCCTTTTACAGTTACTTCTACTTGCTTCATTCCATGTTCCATAGCTTCCTTAGCTGCCTTTTCTGCAGCTAATTGAGCAGCAAATGGAGTGCCCTTCTTAGTGCCTTTAAATCCTTGACCGCCGGAGCTAGCCCAGGAAATAGCTCCACCATTGATATCAGTAATAGTTACGATAGTGTTATTAAAAGTGGAGTGAATATGGGCTACACCCCGCTCTACATTTTTGCGCTCACGACGTTTAACCCTTGTGGCAGCAGTTCTACGAGCCATCTATTTATCCCCCCTATTTTTTCTTTCTCTTAGCGCCTACAGTTCTCTTAGGACCTTTTCTTGTCCGAGCATTGTTCTTAGTGCCCTGACCACGAACAGGCAATCCTCTGCGGTGTCTTAGTCCTCTGTAGCTACCAATCTCAATCAGTCTTTTAATATTTAAGGAGATCTCTCTTCTTAAGTCCCCTTCAACCTTATGGTCTTTATCGATTACTTCTCTTAGCTTTCCAACTTCTTCTTCTGTTAAGTCTCTTACTCTAGTTTCGGGATTAATACCGGTTTGTGCTAAGATTTGTTGGGATGTTTTTAGTCCAATTCCATAGATATAGGTCAAACCGATTTCTACCCGTTTCTCTCTAGGTAAGTCCACACCAGCAATTCTGGCCATGAGTATAAACACCTCCCTGAATTAACTTTTATCCTTGTCTTTGTTTATGCTTAGGATTAATGCAGATAACTCTGATTACACCTTTTCTTTTAATAATTTTACATTTTTCGCAGATAGGTTTCACTGATGGTCTTACTTTCATTTTAGTACCTCCTTTTGACCATACCCGCCTTAAACTTATTTAAAGCGGTAAACTATTCTTCCCCGGGTTAAATCATAGGGTGAAAGTTCAATTAGAACTTTATCTCCTGCCAGAATTCTAATAAAATGCATTCTCATTTTACCAGAAATATGGGCTAAGACCTTATGACCATTCTCTAATTCTACCCGAAACATAGCATTGGGTAGAGGTTCTATTACCGTTCCCTCTACTTCAATTACATCTTGCTTTGCCATTGCACTAACCAACCTCCTTATTTTCGGTTATCATTCCGTTATTTCCAAGCTTAATAAAGCTTCCCGAACCTCGCGGTTAGTAATTGGCTTATTATCCTGCAACTTCTTTTCTATCTCCCTAGCGATTTCTCGATGTACAACTAAATGCTGAAGATTTTTTGTCTTGGGATTTTCTATTTTTCTCATTTTTCCGTCAGCCACCTGTATCAACCTATCATTAACAACAGCTACTACTAGAAAGTATTTTCCTTGATCTCTCCCGGCTTTTGAACTTACTAACTGGCCTAATCTAACTAACACTTTCCTGCCTCCTTAATCTAGAATCCGTTAAAACTTAGTCAGAATTTCCGGACCCTGGGGAGTAATAGCTACAGTATGCTCAAAATGAGCTGATAGACTTTTATCTCTAGTGACAACGGTCCAACCATCTTCTTTGGTCAGAACTTCGTAGGTGCCTACGTTAACCATGGGCTCAATAGCTAAAGTCATACCTGACCTTAGTCTTGGTCCCATTCCGGGTTTACCGAAATTGGGTATTTGGGGAGGTTCGTGCATACGCTGACCGATTCCATGCCCTACAAAATCTCTTACTACTGAAAAACCATGTTCCTCTACATAATTCTGTATGGCGTGGGATACGTCGGATAAACGATTCCCTTCTACGGCTTGCTCTATTCCTTGATATAAGGCTTCTTCAGTAACTTTAATGAGCTGCTGAGCTTGGGGGCTAACCTTTCCTACGGGAAAAGTCTTAGCCATGTCCCCATAATATCCGTCTATCCAGGTTCCTACGTCTACTCCGATAATATCTCCCTCTTCTAATCTTCTACTGCCCGGGATACCATGAACCACTTGTTCATTAACAGATGCACAAATGGTAGCAGGAAAACCATATAATCCCTTAAAAGCCGGCTTTGCTCCTTGCTGAAGAATAAAATTTTCTGCAATTTGGTCTAGTTCTTTCAAGGTAACACCTGGACCAACAGCTTTTTCTATTTCAGCTAAAGCCTGGGCCACTATTCTGCCAGCCTTGCGCATAGCATCTAGTTCCCGCTCCGTTTTTAAGACAATCATTTACTTCGTCTCCTTTAAGGCACTGACAACAGCAGTAAAAACCTCACCAATTTCTTTACCGTCTCCACCGATGGTCTTTAACAAGCCAGTTTTCTCATAATAATTAATTAGAGGAGATGTCTGGTTGTTATAAACCTCTAAACGTTTACGAATCGTCTCTTCTTTGTCGTCATCTCTTTGATATAAATCTCCGCTGCAAGCATCACAGACTCCAGGAGCTTTAGAAGGACTAAATTGCAGATGATAAGTTGCTCCACAGTTCTTGCATACTCTTCTGCCGGAAAGTCTAGTTACTAATTCATCTTCGCTAACTACTAAATTTACTACTGCATTTAATTCCATTCCTAAGCTTCTCAACGCTTCTTGTAAAGCATCAGCTTGGGGCACTGTTCGAGGGAATCCATCTAAAATGAATCCCTTCCGGCAATCTTCTTGAGCTAGTCTTTCTTTCACAATACCAATTACTATTTCATCAGGTACTAACTGACCTTGATCCATATATTCTTTAGCTTTACGGCCTAACTCAGTGCCTTCTTTAATAGCAGCTCGAAAGATATCGCCAGTAGAAATATGGGGAACTTGAAATTCTTTTACCAACATAGCTGCTTGGGTTCCTTTACCGGCTCCTGGTGGGCCTAAGAGGACCATCCTCATACCATCGCCTCCCATTCATTGGCCACCAAAAACCTTAGCCCTTAAGCTAAAGCTTCTGGCGACACTCCTGAGTCTATTTCATAAATCCTTCGTATTGTTTCATCAGTAAGTGAGCTTCTAGTTGCTTCATAGTCTCTAAGGTTACACCTACTACAATCAGCAGGGCGGTTCCTCCGAAATAGAAAGTCTGCACTCCCGTTAGACCAATTAAAACTACCGGTAAAACAGAGACAAAAGCTAGGAATACTGCCCCTGCTAGAGTAATTCTAGTAGCAACTCGATCAATATATTCGGCAGTAGGCTTGCCAGGTCTGATACCCGGAACAAAACCGCTGTATTTTTTAAGGTTATCTGCCATTTCCACCGGGTTAAAAGTAATTGCTGTATAGAAGTAAGTAAAGAATATAATCAGTAGCGCATATAAGACGTTGTACAGAACCGATTGAGGTGAAAATAAATCTCTAATCACGCTAGCTACTGAAGAACCCGGAAAAAATTGCGCAATGGTTGCCGGGAATAAAAGAATAGAAGAAGCAAAGATTACAGGAATAACCCCTGCTTGGTTTATCCTGAGAGGAATGTGAGTGCTTTGCCCCCCATAAACCTTTCTTCCTACTACCCTCTTAGCATATTGGACAGGTATTCTTCGCTGGCCTTCCTGCATAAAGATTACCGCTCCTGTAACTATAACAGCTACTACTAAGAAAGCAGCCAAAGCAACTAAATTTATTCCGCCAACCTTAATTAGAGAAATGGTCTGGACTACTCCACCTGGCAGACCAGCTACGATACCAGCAAAAATCAAAATAGAAATGCCGTTACCGACTCCATTTCCAGTAATCATTTCCCCTAACCACATCAGGAAAGCAGTTCCCGCTGTTAAGGTGATAACAATAGTTAAAGAAGTGAAAATGCTAAAATTAGGAATCACTCCCATATTCTTTAACCAATAACTCATACCAAAAGCTTGGATGGCTCCTAAAACCACAGTTCCATAACGGATATACTGAGTCATAACTTTTCTGCCTTCTTCTCCCTGCTTAGCTAATTCTCCTAGCTGAGGGACAACTACAGTCAGAAGCTGCATAATAATGGAAGCATTAATATACGGAGCTATACCCATAGCAAAGATGGAAAACCTCTTTAAGGCTCCACCTGCAAATAAATCTAGAAAGCCTAGTAGGCCTCCTTGCTGAAACAATCTCTCCAAAGCTTGTGCGTCTATGCCCGGTACCGGAACATGGGCTCCAAACCGGAAGACTAGCAACATAGCTAAGGTAAATAAAAGTTTTTGACGTAATTCTCCTACTTTGAAGGCGTTCTGTAGGGCTGATAACAACTTAAATCACCTCTGCTTTTCCGCCAGCTGCTTCAATTTTTTCCACAGCTGCTTTACTAAAGCCATGAGCTTGCACTGTTAACTGCTTCTCTAAAGAGCCCACACCTAGTATCTTCACACCGTCCTTCACTTTCTTGATGATTCCAGTTTCTAATAATAAATCTGGAGTAATTACAGTCCCTGCATCAAATTTATTAAGAGCGTCTACGTTTACTTCAGCAAAATTTTTCTTAAAGATATTAGTAAAACCTCTTTTAGGAACCCTTTGCTGTAAAGGCATTTGCCCCCCCTCAAAGCCTGGTCGAACGCCACCGCCGGAGCGAGCATTTTGTCCTTTATGACCTTTACCGGAGGTCTTGCCTAAACCGGAACCAATACCACGCCCTAATCTTTTTGGTGCTTGTTTAGAGCCAGGAGCTGGACTTAACTCATGTAGTTTCATTTTTACACCTCCCTGATTGGAATGCTTCTTCTCGCTTCTTAAGCTTCTACTTCTTCTGCCACTACTAAATGTTTGACTTTATTAATCATACCCCGAATTTGAGGAGTATCATCATGTAAAGCAACAGTACCGATTTTTCCCAAACCTAGAGCTTCTACAGTTCCTCTTTGGTCTTGAGGACGGCCGATCAAGCTGCGTTTAAGAGTAACTTTTAACTTTTTCATGCTTTCTCCCCTCCTAACCTAAAAGCTCTTCTACAGTTTTATCTCTTAATTTGGCTACCTCTTCTGCTTTCTTTAGTTGTTTTAAAGCGTCCATAGTTGCATGAACCATATTAAAAGCATTATTAGAGCCAAGGGATTTAGTTAAAATATCTTTCATTCCGGCAAGTTCTAATACTGCCCGCACAGAACCGCCAGCAATAACTCCGGTACCTGGTGCAGCAGGCTTCAGAAGAACTCTCCCTGCACCGAAATGACCTATTACTTCGTGCGGAATAGTGGTTCCTACCATCGGTACATGAACTAGATTCTTCTTCGCATCTTCAATACCCTTTTTAATAGCGTTAGGAACCTCTGTTGCTTTACCTAAGCCGGCTCCCACATAGCCATTACCGTCTCCAACTACTACTAGAGCACTGAAACTGAATCTTCTACCACCTTTAACTACCTTAGCTACCCTGGCAATATTAACGACTCTCTCAGTCAACTCTAATTCAGCAGGATTAATTTTACTAGGTGCTGCCATTATTTTCCCTCCTTCTTTAGAATTCTAAACCAGCTTCTCTAGCTGCATCAGCTAAAGCTTGAATTCTTCCATGATAGATATAGCCACCTCTATCAAATACTACTTGCTTAATACCTTTAGCCAAAGCTTTTTCTGCAATTAGTTTCCCCACAGCTTTTGAAGCTTCGATATTCCCAGTATAACCTAATTGAGATTTAACTTCGGGCTCTATGCTAGATGCAGCCACCAAGGTATGACCTTGAGTATCATCAATAATTTGGACTGCAATATGCTTTAAACTTCTAAATACAGCTAATCTTGGTCTTTCTGAAGTCCCAACTACTTTTCTTCTAAGTCTCATATGACGTTTTTTTCTGCTAGCTTTAGAATCTACTTTTTTGAACACGCTCTTCACTCCCTTCTAAGCCGTTAGTTCTTTACCGGGTTATCTATTTCTTACCGGTTTTACCAACCTTACGTCTAATAACCTCATCAGCATAACGAATTCCTTTACCTTTATAAGGCTCAGGCTCTCTAACCTTTCTAATGTTAGCAGCTACTTGCCCTACTAGTTCCTTGTCAATTCCTTTAACAATAACCTTAGTAGGTGCAGGCACTTCGATCTCTATTCCTGGGATAGCTGGCATTTCCACTGGATGTGAATAACCCATTTGGAGAACCAGTTTATCTCCTTGCTTTTGTGCTCTATAACCAACCCCGGCAATTTCTAACGCGCGATCAAAACCGTTAGTAACTCCGTGAACCATGTTGGCAATTAGAGTGCGAGTTAGACCGTGTAAGGAACGGTGTAATTTATCATCAGAATCTCTAGTTACAGAGATCTGACCGTCTTCTAGCACAACATTTATTTCTTTGCGGAACTCTCTAGTTAATTCCCCTTTCGGACCTTTAACTTTAAGAACATTCCCTTGCAATTCCACTTGTACATTTTGTGGTATAGCAATAGGCTTTTTCCCAATCCGTGACATTAGTAAAGCACCTCCTTCTTCTCCAAATGTTTACCATACATAGCAAAGTACTTCGCCACCTACACCCTCTTGACGTGCTTTTTTGTCAGTCATAATTCCTTTGGATGTAGAAATGATTGCAATACCCATACCACCTAAAACTTTAGGAATTTCATCGCGGCGAGCATAAACTTTTAAACCTGGGCGGCTAATTCTCTTTAGCCCAGTAATTACTCGTTCTTTATTAGAACCATATTTTAAAGAAAGACGCAACATAGGGTGTCCGATTCCACTCTTAGTATATTCTACATTCTTGATAAAGCCTTCTTCCTGTAAAATCCGCGCCACCTCTTGCTTTACCTTGGATGCAGGTACGTCTACTTTCTCATGATAAACTGTATTAGCATTTCTAATACGGGTTAACATATCAGAAATTGGATCTGTCATTACCATTCTCTACTACCTCCTTCCTTCTCCCAGCGAACTACCAACTGGCTTTAGTTACACCTGGAATTTCGCCTTTATTTGCTAGTTCTCTGAAGCATACTCTGCACATTCCGAACTTTCTCATATAACCCCTGGGTCTTCCGCAAACGCGGCATCTATGATAACTTCTTACTTTAAACTTCTGGTCTCTACTGGCTTTAATTTTCATCGCTGTTTTTGCCACTTATTTTCCCTCCTTTTCTTAACTTGCGAATGGAGTTCCCATTAGGCGAAGAAGTTCTCTAGCTTCCTCATCCGTCTTGGCACTGGTAACAAAAGTAATTTCCATTCCTCGAATTTTATCAACCTTGTCATAATCGATTTCTGGGAAGATAAGTTGTTCTTTAATTCCTACAGTGTAATTGCCTCTGCCATCAAATCCTTTAGCAGAAATACCTCTAAAGTCTCTAATTCTTGGCAAAGCAATATTAATTAACTTATCTAAAAAGAAAAACATTCTTTCTCCTCTTAGAGTTACCTTGCAACCAATAGGCATGCCTTCTCTTAACTTAAAGCCGGCGATAGATTTTTTAGCTCTAGTAACAATAGGTTTCTGCCCAGTAATAGCTGTTAAATCGTTCACTGCTGCATCTAAAGCTTTGGAGTTAGCAATTGCTTCACCAAGACCAATGTTTACTACTACTTTTTCAATTTTAGGAGCTTCCATAATGTTTTTATAGCCGAACTTTTGCATTAAGGCTGGAACTATTTCTTGTTGGTATTTATCTTTTAATCTGGCCATCCAGTTTTACCTCCTTTCCCGTTAAGCAATTACTTATCTAAAGTTTCATTGCACTTTCTACAAACTCTTACCTTGTTCCCATTATCTAGAACTTTTTTACCAGTTCTTACACCCCCACCGCAAGTAGGGCAAACTAGCAATACTTTAGAAGCATATAAAGGAGCAGGTTTCTCTAGAATACCGCCTTGAGGAAGTTTTTGCGTAGGTCTGGTGTGTCTTTTTACCATGTTTGCACCTTCTACTACTACAGTTCCTTTACGGGGCATTACCTTTAATACTTTTCCTCTTTTACCTTTATCTTTACCGGAGATAACTTCCACTAAGTCTCCTGTTCTCACATGCATTTTGTGGATTGTAGTCACTTAATCCACCTCCTTACCCAGATTAAATTCGTTCTTTGATTAAATAACTTCTGGTGCTAAAGAAACTATTTTCATAAAGTCTTTGTCCCTTAGCTCACGGGCCACAGGACCGAAAATACGAGTTCCTCTTGGGTCCCCGCCATCCTTAATAATTACTGCTGAATTATTATCAAATCTGATGTAGGAACCATCAGGTCTTTTTTGCTTACTTTTAGTCCGTACCACTACTGCCTTTACTACATCACCTTTTTTCACCACACCACCAGGAGCTGCTTCTTTAACGGAAGCTACAATTATATCTCCTAAACCAGCATATCTTCTTCTAGAACCACCTAGTACACGAATGCACATAATTTCCTTGGCTCCAGTATTGTCAGCTACTCTTAAAATAGTTTGCTGTTGAATCATGGTGTCCCCTCCTTTCGGCTATTCTCCCTAAAACTTACTGAGCTTTCTCTATAATTTCTACTACCCGCCAATTTTTGTCCTTACTTAGCGGTCTAGTTTCCATAATTCTTACAGTATCACCAATTCCACAGGAATTATTCTCATCATGAGCTTTAAATTTAGTAGTTTGCTTAACCATTTTACCATATAGTGGGTGGCGAACTAGAGTTTTAATAGCTACAACTACTGTTTTATCCATTTTGTCGCTCACCACTACACCTATTCTCTCTTTACGACTATTTCTTTCTGTCATCTAGAAACCTCCCTCCTGTTAATCATTTTAACAGTTGATATTAAGCTTGCTTTTCCCGCATTACAGTCTGCACTCTAGCAATGGACTTTCTTACTTCACGAATCCGCACTGGGTTTTCTAATTGACCTGTAGCTAATTGGAATCTTAAGTTAAATAACTCATCTTTCAAGTCGTTAAGTTTTTTATTTAACTCATCATTGTTGAGGTTTCTAATTTCATTAGCTTTCATTTGCGTCACCACCCATTTCTTCTCTTTTCACAAATCTAGTTTTAACAGGCAGTTTATGAGCCGCAAGTCTCATAGCTTCTCTAGCTACTTCTTCTGCTACTCCAGATAGTTCAAACATGATTCTTCCTGGTTTTACCACTGCTACCCAACCTTCTGGAGAACCTTTACCACTACCCATACGAGTTTCAGCAGGCTTAGCTGTAAGGGCTTTATGAGGGAAAATCATAATCCACACTTTACCGCCCCTACGGATATATCTAGTCATGGCAATACGGGCTGCCTCTATTTGTCTGTTAGTAATCCAGCCTGGCTCTAGAGCCTGCAAAGCATAATCCCCATAAGCAATTTTATTACCTTTAGTAGCTTTGCCTTTTAGCTTACTGGCTTGACGATGCGGTCTACGGAACTTGACTCTTTTAGGCAATAACATCTTATTCCCCTCCTTCAGCAACGGGTTCTACTACTGGTGTCGCTACCTTTTTCTCTGGTAGAACTTCTCCTCTATAAATCCATACTTTAACACCAATACGTCCATAAGTGGTATGAGCTTCTGCTAAACCATAATCAATATCTGCTCTTAAAGTGTGGAGAGGAACTCTTCCTTCTCTATACCATTCTGTTCTAGCCATCTCCGCACCGGCTAGACGTCCGCTGCAAGCGATTTTAATACCCTCAGCTCCCATACGAAGAGTTTTGGAAACCGCTTGTTTCATAGCCCGACGGAAAGATACCCTTTTCTCTAATTGAGCTGCTACATTTTCTGCTACTAGCTGAGCATCTAATTCAGCTGTTTTGATTTCTGCAATATTGATTTGTACTTGCTTTCCATCGACTAATTTTTCAACTTCTTTACGTAACTTTTCAATACTAGACCCACCTCTACCGATTACCATACCAGGGCGAGCAGTATGAATGGTTACCCGTACTCTATTAGCAGTTCTTTCAATTTCTACTTTAGCAATACTGGCTGCAAATAAATTATTTTTTATATGCTTACGGATAGCTAAGTCTTCATGAAGCAAGTCGGCATAGTTGCCTTCTGCATACCATTTAGCATCCCAGTCTTTAATAATTCCTATCCGGAGTCCCTTAGGATGAACTTTTTGCCCCACTAATTATCCCTCCTTCTCTATTGTTTTTCTTTTACCACGACAGTAATGTGGCTAGTTCTTTTACGAATAATATCTGCCCGGCCTTTTGCTCTAGGCATTACTCTTTTGAAGACAGGTCCTACATCTACGAAAACTTCAGAGATATATAAAGAGTTCTTATCCATATTATAATTGTGTTCCGCGTTAGCTGCTGCAGAGTTAACCACTTTAGCTATAGTATCAGCAATAACTCTTGGTGTGAATGTCAAAATAGTCAAAGCTTCAGCCACATCTTTCCCTCTGATTAAGTCCACAACTTGGCGGGCTTTTCTAGGGCTTACGCGTATATATTTTGCTATCGCCTTAGCTTGCATGCTTTCTTACCCCCTTTTCTTCTACTTTAGAGCAGTTGACCTCTCTGTATGGTTGCCATGGCCTTTAAAAGTACGGGTAGGAGCAAATTCGCCTAACTTGTGACCTACCATTTCTTCGTTAACATAAACAGGCACATGTTTTCTTCCGTCATATACTGCTAAAGTATGACCAATCATTTCTGGAGTTATAGTACAACGACGAGCCCAAGTCTTAACAACTTTTTTCTCGCCTTTTTCATTCATCGCATCTACCTTTTTTAGTAGTGTTTCATCTACATAAGGTCCTTTTTTCAAAGATCTTCCCATCTTGGCCTAACCTCCTCCCTCTAACTACTTAGTTCTTTTCTTAACGATAAATTTATCAGTTTCTTTCCGTCTTCTTGTTTTATAACCTTTAGCCGGTTGTCCCCAAGGAGACACAGGAGTTTTTCTACCAATTGGTGAACGACCTTCCCCACCACCATGAGGGTGATCCACAGGATTCATTACAATACCACGAACATGAGGTCGTTTACCCATCCATCTTGATCTACCAGCTTTACCGATAGTAATATTTTCATGCTCAATGTTACCAACTTGCCCTACGGTAGCACGACAGTTAACATGCACCAATCTTACTTCACCTGAAGGGAGGCGGACATGAGCGTAGTTTCCTTCTTTAGCCATTAGCTGAGCTGCAGTACCTGCAGAACGAACTATTTGACCACCTTTAGCAATTTTCAGTTCAATATTATGAATCATAGTACCTACAGGGATATTCTTTAGTGGTAGGGCATTCCCTACTTTAATATCAGCTTCAGGTCCAGACATTACTTTATCCCCTACTTTTAATCCAAGAGGAGCAATAATATATCTTTTTTCTCCATCAGCATAGTTTAAAAGTGCAATCCGAGCAGATCTATTAGGATCATATTCAATAGTTGCTACTGTAGCTGGAATTCCATCTTTATTTCTTTTAAAGTCAATTAAGCGATATTGGCGTTTATGTCCGCCTCCACGATGTCTAGCTGTCACCCGGCCATATACGTTACGGCCAGCGTTCTTCTTTAAGGGTACTAACAATGACTTTTCTGGCTTGTCGGTAGTAATCTCTTCGAATGCGGATACAGTCATGGTCCTTCTTCCTGGAGAAGTAGGCTTAAACTTTTTTACTGCCATAATAAGTCCCTCCTTCCTGTCATTTTAGCTTTATGCGCCTTCAAAAATCTCAATTTTCTGACCTTCTTTAACTTTCACGATAGCTTTCTTCTTGTCAGAAGTTTTACCTATGCTTTTACCCATGCGCTTCCATTTCCCTGGAACGATCATAGTGTTTACTTTTTCCACTTCCACTTTAAAGAGCTTCTCAATAGCTTGTTTAATCTGAGTCTTATTAGCTTTTAAGTCTACTAGGAAAGTATATTTATTCTCAGCAGTATCTGCCATACTCTTTTCTGTAATTAACGGCTTCTTAATAATGTCTCTAGCATCCATTACCCTAGCACCTCCTCAACTTTAGCTACGGCATCTTTAGTAATTACTAATTTATCGTGAGCTAAAACATCATAAACATTAAGGTTCTGAGCTAGAGTACTGCTAATCCCCGGAATGTTGCTGCTGCTTCTTTCCACGTTTTCGTTCTTCTCAGCAGTAATTACCAAGGCCTTGCGATCTACATTTAAGTTCTTTAGAATGCTAACCATAGCTTTGGTTTTAGCTTCAGCTAGAGCTAAATCCTCTAGAACGATTATTCCATTATCCTTAATTTTAGCGGATAAAGCAGATCTTAGGGCTAATCTTCTTACCTTTTTAGGAATAGCGTATCTATAGCTGCGAGGCTGAGGACCAAAAGTGGCTCCTCCCCCTACCCATAATGGAGAACGGATGCTACCAGCCCGGGCTCTACCAGTTCCCTTTTGTCTCCATGGCTTTCTTCCGCCGCCACGGACTTCCGCTCTTGTTTTAGTAGCAGCAGTTCCTTGTCTTTTATTAGCTAGTTGCATTGTCACTACATCATGCATTACATATTCATTCACTTCAATACCGAAGATATCATCTCTTAACTCAATTTCACCAACTTGCTTTCCTTCTACGTTGTATAAAGCTACTTTTGGCATTGGTTCTCCTCCTTTCTACCAGAAATTACTTCACATTCTTAACAGTTTTCTTCACTTCTACTAAGGCGCCCTTGATACCTGGGACAGAACCTTTGATTAAAATCAAGTTTCTGTCAGAGTCCACCTTCACTACTTGCAGCTTTTGGATGGTTACTCTTTCATTACCTAGTCTACCGGACATTTTCCGACCTGGGAATACTCTGGCTGGAGTTCTACCACCAAGAGAACCGGTAGGACGATGTCTTAAGGAAGCACCGTGAGACATAGGTCCTCTAGAGAAGCCCCAACGCTTGATTACGCCAGCATAGCCTTTTCCTTTAGTAAGACCAGTCACATCTACATATTCTCCTGCAGCGAACATATCAGCCTTAACTTCTTGACCAACCTGATATTCCTCCGCTTCTGGGAATCTGAATTCTCTCAAATAGCGAGTAGGTTTTACTCCGGCTTTTTCAAATTGCCCTTTCATAGGCTTATTAACATTTTTCTCTTTAATAGTGCCAAAGCCTAATTGTATTGCAGTATAGCCATCTATTTCTGGAGTTCTTTTTTGCACTACTGAACAAGGACCTGCCTCTATTACTGTTACAGGAATAACTTTTCCAGTCTCATCAAAAATTTGAGTCATTCCTAATTTTTTACCTAAAATTCCTTTAGCCATTTTGCCACCTCCTCTTCTCTACAGCTTAATCTCAATATCTACTCCTGCTGGTAAGTCTAAACGCATTAGAGCATCTACAGTTTTAGGAGTAGGGCTAAGAATATCGATCAATCTCTTATGAGTTCTCATTTCAAATTGCTCCCGGGAATCTTTATGCACATGGGGAGATCTCAGAACTGTATAAATGCTTTTTTCAGTTGGTAGCGGAATGGGTCCTGAAACTACCGCCCCAGTTTTTTTCGCTGTTTCTACAATCTTTTGAGAAGATTGGTCTAGGATTTTATGATCAAACGCCTTTAACCGAATTCTAATTTTTTGTTTACTCATTTTTTTGTTTCCTCCTTCTTCGCCCGATTTCTAACGGACATTCTCCATGAGAATTCCCCTGGCTAGGCATCTAAGCCTTCAGTCAGCAACCTCTCACTTCATCACATCTGCCACTATTTTATACCTTCTGCCAAATAATTGGGAGCCCGTCCAACAGCCTCGGCATTGAACGGGCTAGTTCTTTCATTACTCAATAATTTCAGTTACAACACCGGCACCAACAGTTCTGCCGCCTTCACGGATAGCGAAACGCAATCCTGTTTCCATAGCGATGTTAGTAATTAATTCCATGTCAGCTGTAATGTTGTCACCAGGCATAACCATTTCTACACCTTCCGGCAGGTTTACTACACCAGTTACGTCAGTGGTTCTGAAATAGAATTGTGGTCTATATCCAGTGAAGAATGGAGTATG
>Ga0079098_1004675_pt1 | contig 24773 bp, 19 predicted proteins | sample ADurb_H2B_01_Slu_FD_74559 | JGI IMG/M metagenome (GOLD analysis project Ga0079098, IMG submission 74559) | Active sludge microbial communities from Illinois, USA, of municipal wastewater-treating anaerobic digesters - ADurb_H2B_01_SludgeMetaT... | ecosystem: Engineered > Bioreactor > Anaerobic >...
CAGGGACATTAGAAAAGGAGTTAACAATGAAAAATATAAAATCAATCACACTAATTGCAATCGCAATTCTCGTAATGGTAGTAAACGCATTTGTCTATAGCCCAACCCAAGCCGCAGTTGAGGCTGGGCGTGGTGGTCCTACAAATAAATGGAGCCAGCAGCCAAACGCGGCAGGAATAACCACTGCAACAACACTTTCCGAACAGGAAGTAGCGGATCTTGCAGCAGCAATTCAAGAAGAATACACCGCCATGAATACTTACCAGGCTGTTATGGACGAATTAGGGAATGTTCAACCATTTTCTCGCATTGCCCGGTCCGAGCAGCAGCATGTGAACGCTCTGATCCGCGTTGCAGAACGCTTTGGGATTGACGTGCCTGAGAACGCCGGTGAGGTGGCTGAGATCGCATGGAGCACTCTTGAAGACGCCTGTCAAATGGGTGTGACCTTTGAACAGATGGACGCAGCCCTTTACGACGAACTACTGGCTAACACCACCAATCCAGTGCTAATCCGGGTCTATACCAACCTGCAACGGGCTTCCCTAAATAATCATCTACCCGCTTTCGAAGCCTGCAATCCGTAACCAACAAACCGATCGCCCTGGGATCCACTAAGGTATCCCAGGGATTTTTTTGAATTAGGAGAAAAATGGAATTATCTCAGCCATCTAAGAAACCGATTAATCGCCGCAAAACCAATAGGATCCGTTTTTGGGTGCAATTATTCTTTTTTGTCTTGATCGCGTTTATCTCGATTAATCACACCCTGGCAGAAGAAGGAAAAGGCATTGCTTTTCTATCTTCTGCTTCATTACACGCGCTATGTCCGTTTGGCGGTGTAGTCAGCCTTTATCAATTTATTAGCACGGGAACTTTCGTTCAGAAGGTACATCAATCCTCACTGGTTCTGATGATCATTGGCATTGTGTTGGCTTTATTTGCCGGACCGGTTTTTTGCGGTTGGGTCTGCCCATTGGGTACTTTTCAGGAATGGATCGCAAAAATTGGCAAGAAAGTTTTCAAGAAACGCTACAACCATTTTATTCCAGCAAAGGTCGATAGTGTACTGCGATATCTTCGATATCTTGTGTTGATCTGGGTGGTTTTCATGACCGCCAGGTCGATGACCCTGGTATTTGCCAATGTTGATCCGTATTTCGCGCTTTTCAATTTTTGGAGCAGTGAAGTTGCCTTTGGCGGCTTGGTCGTGTTAGGCCTCACCATTATTGCGTCATTGTTTGTTGAGCGTCCCTGGTGTAAATACGCCTGTCCTTATGGAGCATTCCAGGGGATTTTCAACTTCTTCCGCGTCTTCTCTCTGCGACGCAACACTGAAACCTGCATCGATTGCAAGGCTTGCGATAAAGCCTGCCCGATGAACATTGAGGTCAGCAGCAAGACTGTTGTTCGCGATCACCAATGCATCTCATGCATGGAATGCACCTCGTCCGCTCACTGTCCGGTGCCTCAGACGGTGGACTTTGTGATTGGAGGTAAAAAATGAGGATCACACCACGTTGGATGGCAGTCCTTGTTGTGTTTCTGCTTTTTGGTGGGATTTTGCTCTCCATGGCTTTAGGGGAATGGACGACAAAAAGTACCAAGGAGCCGCTGAAATTTACCGAAGGCGAATTTGCCGGAGAGTACAACCCGGCAGATATCCGCGGATCTTACACTTTTGGAGATGTTTCCAGGCTTTTTGACATCCCGCTTGAGGATCTTGCGGTTGCTTTCCGAGTGTCGGAACCGGATGTTGCCTCGGTTTCACTCAAGACCCTCGAAGAGAAATTTGTGGACCTGGGCGTGGACCTGGAAACCAGCTCGGTCAGGCTATTTGTGGCACTCTACAAGGGTTTACCTTTTGACTTGAGCGGTGAAGACACTTATTTGCTTTCGGAAGCCTCGGAACTCCTAAAACAGAAAGCTTCTTTAGTCCCGGGGCAATTGGTCTATCTCGATAGCCATACTGTCAATGAAGCGACCGAACTTGCGACTCTTGCAATACCGGTGGTGACTCAACCATCTGAGGTAACTCCCGAGAGCACACCCGTGCTCCTGCCGACAGGTGGCGCTGGTACTCCTGGCGGGGATTCTGGTACACCTGACCCTGAACACTCGCCGGAAGCCAATAAAGTGGGCGGCAAAACCACCTTCCAGCATCTGTTGGATTGGGGTGTCAGGCAAGAAGATATCGAAAAGACAATCGGTCAACCCTTACCATCAGCGAATATGCTCATCAAGGATTGGGCAACTTCCCAGGGGTTGTCTTTTTCAACCGTGAAAGATCAACTGCAGGCCTTGGTGGATGAAGTAAGGTAGGTAACGCTCAACCCCGCATGGAAACAAGCGGGGTAGGAAAACAACCTGACCTGCGGCGTAATTACACAAATCCCTCCCAGAAAGAAATTCTGTCAATTCTGAGGCAATTATCTAATCTCTTTGTTCGAATGATTTAAAAAATTAGTTGACCTTCACCTCTTAAGCATCACCGTCCCTTCTCAAGAGGCGCAGCGGTAGACCCCCCACCTTTGTGAGCGAGGCCAACAATTCATTATTAGAAGCAGTCTAGTGACGTGGCAACCTGCAGTTTGTCAATGAGCCGGGTTCAATTTTGGAACTCGGCCTACGGCGGTGGGGCGGTTTGCAGCGAGAAAGGGATAGGGTCGCATTAGAAAACGCTTGTGATGTCAGGTTGAACCCCGCAACCTGACCTACGACTATAATGATTTTAGCGGAGGGAGCAAGCCTCCTCCGTACGTTGAAGACTCAGTCCTTCCTACTTATCTGTAATAACGAAGTGGTGGTTGGAGACCTGACGGTCAACTACCTCGCACGGTCCCACTGGGAGGCTTCCCAAAAGGGACGCAAGCAGTCGCATTCAGGAGACCGGCGAGAACTGAGTGGTAGGCTGCACAACCTGACTTACGAAGGAATGAACAATATGGGGGGGTGGGGCGGTGATGAGGGTATAATTCAGCCATGAATGTTGCGGTGATCGGGGCAGGACCAGCAGGACTGATGGCTGCGATCCAGGCTGCGGAGGGGGGCGGCAGGATCACTCTGTTTGAACACAATCCCAATATTGGACGAAAACTACTGGTAACCGGCAGCAGCCGCTGCAACCTGACCAACGACGCGGTGAATGCGGCAGCATATTATTGCGAGGATCAAGCCTGGATGGAGACCTTTCTGGGGGTTTTCGGGGTGGAGGAGTTCAGGCGCGCGCTTGATAGATTGGGGATACCGACGCAGAAGACCGATGATGGGTGGTACTATCCCAGGTCGGGGTCCGCGCAGGCGGTGGTGGAGATTTTGGGGGAGGGGCTGGCAGGGCGCGGAGTAGAACTGCGCGTAGCCACTCATGTTAATCAGTTTTATTATAGGAATAACATCTTTGAATTAGAAATTACTGCATTAGGGCTGCACCAGACAGAATTTTTTGAGCAACTTGTGCTTGCGGCAGGGGGCAAGGCTTATCCTGAGCTCGGATCACGGGGAGAGCTTTTTGGGGTGCTTAGTAACCTGGGGCACCAGGTGCGGCCGCTTCTGCCCGCGCTTGGCCCAATATTTGCTGACCTCGGCGCGTTTAAAGAGCTAAAAGGGCAACGGTTTGACGTCCTGGCGAGCATTTGGCGCGGTGAGGAGCGGCTGGGGCAGACGGCAGGCAACATCATCATCAACCAGGACGGTTTCAATGGTCCGGGAGTCATGAACCTAAGCCACCTGGTCGCCTTGCACTCTGGCGCAGACCTGACCCTGCAAGTTAATTTCATCGCCCCATTTTGGTCAGATTTAGCAGACACGCTTACTGGGCAAGTCGCTCATCCCTGCAGCCTGCGAGCGGGCTTGCTGCGCTATTTCTCTCCGAAAGCAGCCGACTTTTTTATCCGGCAGGCAATGCTGGACCCAGCCGCAAAGCTGAACGCTCTGACCGAGGAGCAAATCCGCCAGCTGCTTGAGGTAAGCGCTGAGGCGAAGTTCAGCGTTACCGGAGCCGGCAGTTTCAGGAACAGCCAGGTGAGCGTGGGGGGCGTGCCGGTGGGGGAGGTGGATCCACTGAGCATGGAATCCAAGCTCATTCCAGGGCTTTACCTGGTGGGAGAAACTCTGGATGTAGCCGGTCCTTGCGGGGGTTTCAATTTGCATTTCGCTTTTGGTAGTGGTTATCTGGCTGGGACGCACCTGGCTGGTTTGCAAAAACAAAAATCCAAGGAGAGACCATGACAATTCCATTTATCGAGCCGTTCCGCATCAAAGTCGTTGAGCGTGTGAAACTTACCACCGAGGAAGAACGGGAAGCCGCCTTGAGGAAGGCTTTCTACAACACCTTCAATGTGCCCGCGGAGGATGTATTTATCGATCTGCTGACCGATAGCGGCACCAATGCCATGAGTGACCGCCAGTGGGCAGCCATGATGCAGGCTGACGAATCGTACGCTGGCGCAAAGAGCTATTACCGTTTTGAACGCGCGGTGCAGGATGTGCTCGGCTTTGAATACGTGCTTCCCACTCACCAGGGTCGGGCTGCTGAGGGCATGCTCTTTTCAACGCTTGTCAAGGCCGGTCAATTTGTGCCCAATAACCGCCATTTTGACACCACTCAGGCCAACCTGCTGGTGCTCAATGCCCATCCGGTCGAATTCACCATCCCTGAATCGGAAGATTCCAGCCTGATTGCTCCATTTAAGGGCAATATGGACCTCGCGAAACTGGAACAGTTCATCCAGGAAAATGGCGTCGAAAACATCCCGATCGGCATGATTACCATTACCAACAACTCAGCTGCCGGTCAGCCGGTTTCGATGGACAATATCCGCAAGACCTCCGAGATCTATCATAAATACGGCATTCTCTTCTTCGTGGACGCCTGCCGTTTCGCTGAAAACGCCTGGTTTATCAAGATACGTGACCCGAAATACAAGGATGTCAGCGTGCGCGAGATTGTGCACGAGATGTTCTCGTATGCGGATGGCTGCACCATGAGCGCCAAGAAGGACGCCATTGTCAATATCGGCGGATTTATTGCCTTCAGAGATCCTGAACTCAAGCAGCGCATCGCCCAGAACTTGATCGTGCACGAAGGCTTCCTGACTTATGGCGGTCTTTCGGGGCGGGACCTGGAAGCAGTGGCGGTTGGTCTGTATGAGGGCGTGGATGAAGCTTACCTGAATTACCGCGAGTCCCACACGCGCTACCTTGGCGAGGTGCTCAGGCAGGCAGGAATGCCGGTTTACATGCCAACCGGCGGGCATGCGGTTTATGTAGATGGCGGCAAGGCGCTGCCCCACATCCCCCCAAGCCAGTTCCCCGCGGTGGCACTGGGGAATGCCTTGTATTTGGCTGGCGGTGTGCGCACCACCGAAATTGGCAGCCTGATGTTTGAACACACCGATCCTGTGACTGGTGCGCCGATATTTGCACCGCTTGAGCTGCTGCGTTTTGCCATCCCACGCCAGGTTTACACGCGCAGCCACCTCGATTACATCGGCGAGGCTGCTGCGAGATGCATGCGGGATGCCGACAAGATCCGCGGGTTGAAGATTACCTGGGCACCGAAGGTTTTGCGGCACTTCATGGCGAAACTTGAGCCAGTGGATTAGGAAATTGTGGGGTGTAGAGGGTGCCCTGTAAATATTCGCCGAATAACGGCGCAAAAAAACCAATCCTGGACTCTACAACGCGTTCTGGGGCGTCTGATTTGGGGTTAGGTCGGGCTCAGGTTTTTTTGAGTGCAATATCTTCGGTGATTGCTCAGGTATAATTGAACAGACAAAATTTTGAAAGAGGCGGTATGCGCGTACTGATAATTGGCACGGGATATGTTGGACTAAATACGGGAGTGATGCTGGCTTACCTGGGCAACGACGTGACCTGCATTGACCTCAACCAGGAGAAGGTGAAACGCCTTCAGGCTGGAGAAGTTACGATTTTTGAACCTCATCTGGACGAACTTTTCGCCGAGGTCCACCAAAAAATGCATTTTGTCAGCGATTACGCTCAAGCGGACATCCCCAACCAGGATGTGATTTTCATCGCCGTAAATACCCCTTCTCTGGCAGATGGCAACGCGGACCTGAGCTATGTACGCATGGCAGCAGAGTCAATTGCCGAAAACCTGGGGGAAAAGTTCGTGGTGATAGTCAATAAATCCACCGTGCCGATAGGCTCAGGCAACTGGGTTGAGGCGATCATTCGTGAACACTACTTTGAGGTCCGCAATGCCAAACCTAACGGCTTATTCAACGTCGTTTCCAGCCCCGAATTCCTGGCACAGGGCGCAGCCCTGCACGGCTCTTTTTATCCCGATCGGATTATCATCGGTTCTGAGCATGAGCCCAGTATTGAGCGTTTAAAGGAATTATTTGGTCCCATTATCCGCCAAGACTTTGAAGCCCCGGCTTGCCTGCCCAGGCCTGCTGGTCTCAGCGAAGTTCCTATGCTCGTTTGCGATGTGACCTCTGCGGAGATGGTCAAGTATGCCGCCAATTCCTTTCTTGCGCTGAAAATCTCCTTCATCAACGAGATTGCCCAATTGACTCAAAAGATAGGGGCGGACGTTTCGGCGATCGCTAAAGGAATTGGGCTGGATAAGCGCATCGGGGATCGCTTTCTGGATGCCGGCATCGGCTGGGGAGGTTCGTGCTTTGGCAAGGACACTGCGGCTCTGGTGGCAACAGCAAAAGATTACCATTTGGACATGCCCATCATTCGTGCTGCGCGGGACGTCAATTATGCTCAACGCGTGTGGGTGGTGGATCGCTTGCAGGAAGAGCTGAAGATTCTGAAGGGAAAGCATATCGCATTACTCGGGTTCAGCTTCAAGCCAAACACCGACGACCTGCGCGATGCGCCTTCTTTGGACATCAGCAGGCTGCTTGTGCAGCGTGGGGCGATTGTGCGGGCGCACGATCCGGTAGCGCTGGACAATGCGCGTAGTCAATACCCAAACTTAGGCATCACATATTCAGACAACCTTGAATTCACACTCGACGCAGCAGACGCAATTGTGCTGATAACCGAGTGGCCCATCTACCGTGAGCTCAACTGGGAAAGCATTCCACCGGTACCGGTGATCGACGGCCGCAACTTCCTCGACCGTGACCGCCTCACCAAACTGGGCTTTACCGTGATTGGTATCGGCAGATAATTAGGGGCAGGGACAGGTTGTTTTCCACTTTGGTGCAAAACGAGCTACTGAATAGGTGAAGCGGATGTCGCAGCCATGATGGCTGTGGCATAGGTCTAGAACCAGAGGATTTGATTAATAAATGGCTGGTAACTCCAGCCATTTTTTCTGTGGATATGGTTGATCGCTACGACCATCCTGTTTTTGTTCACTCTCACTTTCCGTTATTTAGAATAGAAGGGAAAAGAGGACGAAGGTTCTTCCTCAATATATTACTTATGAGAATATCACTTCTCGATAGTTATAAGAGGGGGTTGGCGGCTGGACTAAAGCCCAGCCGTACGGAGGGGGTTTAGTCCGTCCGAAAAAGATAAATAAGATGAGCTTAGTTGCTTAACCAATTCTTGACTATGCAGTTCATTAGTGACTGGGCTACGCGGGCACATGTGACTCGCAATATAGCGGTTAGCGGCTGGACTAAAGCCCAGCCGTACGGAGGGGGTTCACTCCCTCCGAAAAAGATAAGTAAGGCGAACCAACGTTTGATTATGCTGTGGATTAGCGGCTGCGCTTCGCGGGCATATTTGATGCGCAATATTGGAGGTTGGCGGCTGGAGTGAACCCCAGCCGTACGAGAGAAGATTTATCCCTGCTTCATTCCACCCAGGTAATCATTGTCTATGATCCGCAATATTGTGGTTAGCGGCTGGAGTAAACCCCAGCCGTACGAGAGAAGATTTATCCCTTCTTCATTCCCCCCAAGTAATCATATGCTGCCTTCGCCAGGTTCTCAGCGGCATACGCGAGGGCTTCCTGAAGCGATTGCCCAGCAGGGGTTGCCTGGATCAAATCATCCACGCCTAACTCGAGCATTTTCTCAGCCCCCTCCCCCAGCGCACCTGAAATCACGGCTACGCGCACGCCAGCTGCCCGAGCCCGCCTGGTAAGGGCTGAAATTGCCTTACCCATCGCGCTCTGAGCGTCTGTATGCCCTTCTCCTGTGATTAACAGGTCACTTCCCACCATTTTTTCATCAAATTTCAACAAATCAAGCACAAAATCGATGCCACTTCTAATCTCAGCCCCCATCAAAGCCACAAATGGCAGCGCGAACCCACCAGCCGCCCCCATTCCTGGGACGTCCTGCAGATTCAAGCCAGTTTCGCTCTCAATCAGGTCCGCCAAATTCCGCAGCCCCTGGTCCAATTGCCACACCTGTTCAGCGGTCGCGCCCTTTTGGGGTCCAAAAACCGCTGCGGCGCCATTCGGTCCGCAGAGTGGGTTATTGACATCCGTCAGGAAAATAAGCTTTCCGGAATAATTCAATTCCCGCAACCCGGAAAGATCAAGGCGTTGAACCTTCCTCAAGCCCCCACCGCTGATAACCTTCTCACCCATTTCATCCAAGAAGTGTATCCTCAACGCTGTCGCCGCCCCGGTACCGCCGTCAACTGTAGCGCTGCCGCCCAGACCGATGTAAATTGGATCCAAGCCATTCTTGACTGCATGCAAAATTATCAGACCCACCCCAAAAGTAGTGGCGCGCAGGGGATCATATTCACCAGGGTCGAGCAAAGTGAGCCCCCCTGCCCCAGCCATCTCGATCAGTGCCGAGCCGTCTGCCAACTGGAGATAGGAAGCAGAAATCTCCCGCCCCAGTGGATCGCTGGTAGGCACGATTCTGCGTTCTCCCCCAAGCGCGTTGAAAATAACCTCAACCAGCCCCTCTCCCCCATCCGAAATGGGCAACTGCACTATTTTAGCTTGAGGAAAGACCCGTTCGGCTTGCCCGGCAATGATGCGGCAGGCTTGCAGCGCACTGAGTGAGCCTTTGAACGAGTCTGTCGCGACGATAATTTTCTTCATCACGCGATAAGTTTATCAGAGGAAATCCTCTGGCAGCTAATGACCCTCTGCTACAAACCGGGAGCATCTTCCAGAACCATCGGCATCAAGTAGCCATCGGTCATCTGCATTACCTCATCAGCGATCTTTGTTATCCCCAAATCATGCGTCACGATAATGACCAGGTAATTTTCATCATGCGCAAGATGCCAAAGCAACTCAACGATCTTCTCTCCGTTAGCCACATCCAGGTTACCAGTCGGCTCATCTGCAAGGATGACCTTTGCCCCAGACGCCAGCGCCCGGGCAATCGCCACACGCTGTTTTTCTCCCCCTGAGATCATATTCGGAAATCGCTTGTAAACCGTTTCCGGCAGGTTCACGTGAGCGATTTGCTCCTTGGCTATCACTGACGCCTCTTTTGGGGTCTTGCCCAGCAGCTCCAATGGAAAACAGACATTCTCAAGGCAGGTCATCAACGGGAAAAGGTTAAAACTCTGATAAACCACCGTCACATTTTCGCGCCGATACTTATCCAAATTGACTTCATCGGTTGGGATACCACGATAGATCACCTGACCTTCCGTAGGCAGTGCCAGACCAGCCATAACTGAAAGCAAAGTGGACTTGCCTGAGCCGGATTTCCCAATAATGGCATACAATTTCCCTTCAAAGAAATCAGCACTAGCGTCTTTGACCGCGTCGACGGACTGGTAGTTGTTGCGATATTGGTAGCTAACCTTATCAAGCCTCAGAATGGGTTCTTTAATTAATGTCTGATCCATAAACACTTCTATTCCTTGGTGAACAAAATATCGAGTACTTTGGAGCGCCCCATCAGCCCAATAGCAATAATGATGCCCAAAGTGTAGACAGTTAAGAATAAAACCAGGTTGCGTTCGACGGCCGGCAGCCATTCCGGACGCATCAACAAAACCACGGCGACCGGCAGGAACCCGATCAGCAGCAGGAAAAATTGCTCGAGAAAGAACGCCATGTAAACCTGAATCTTCTTCGAACCCAGGCTGCGCATCACAGCAAACTCAGGCAGACGGTTGCGCGTGAGCAGGTAGGACAGGATAAAGGCGATCACCCCGGAAAGCAGCAGCATGATCGGGATGATGAAATTGAGGAAAGAGAGATGCTGTTGGATCGAGAGCAAGCCATCCGCCAGGGCTTTATCTTCGATCACAACTGCCAGGCGGTTGCTGCGGATGATCCCAACCTGGCTGTAACCGTTTTCCTCCAGGTAATCTCGTAAAGCATCCAAGTTACGCGGGTCTTCTGGAATGATGGTGGCTGAGTCGACTGACTCTGCCAGGTATTCATTAGGTAGACCAGCGACTTTGGGTGATTCCGGGTCTTCAGGGTTTTCAGGCAGCAAGATCCCCAAATCAGTGCCCATTTTTATTTCGGTCAGCAAGTTCCAGGGAACATAAAAAACCGGGGAGCGGCTGCCCTGAAAATAACTTCCAACGACCTTGAAGTCAAAGGCTTCAGCCAGCACCCCGAAGTTATCATCCGGCTCGTATACTCCCAGCCGAATGATATCCCCGGGCATCAGCCTTTGTTCGCTCATGAAGCGATCCGGCAACACGACGATATACTCTGGCTTGAGAAAATCCTCATCTGAGTATCCTTGCAGCCATTGCACCTGCGACTCACGGAATTTGACAGCTTCGCTGGTTCTAACAACGCTGTCCGTCAGAGCCAAAACTGGCATTTTCTTTACCTGCTGAGCAAGCCAGTTGAAGCCTACTTGTTCTGCGATAGAAGTCTCCTGCCGTTCAATTTTAGGTTTTTCCAGAAGGTTTGGTGTGCCTGGCCTTCCATCCGCGCCTTCAACCAAACCCATATATGCATAATGCATGTAGCGGGTGAGCAAAAATTCGTCAATAACCGGATTGTCGGCTTCAAGTCTCTCTCGTGCAAACCGCACCATATCGCCTGTGGCAGGATATTGGAACATCCACCGAGTCTGTCTGCCCTGCACTTCATTGTTAAGCATGTGAAAAACATCGCTCTGGAGCTGGATGGGGAATTGTCTGTTTCTGCCTAACGCGGTTGTGAGGTAGGCCGTGGTGGGTACTTCATCGTAAATCGTCAAAGCTGCCTGCTCTTGTTCGGCAACTGAGATACCAATAACCAGGATAAATGCTGCCAACAATGCAACAGCGACTGGTACGATCAGGCTGCGAAAGAAGTTGCGCTTGATTGACCGACAAGCAAACCGCAAGCTCAAACCGGGCAGCCAGGCAAAACTCAAGCCACTTCCATTCTCTGTTTTGGGAGTGATGACCGTTTTCGCCTTCTGTCGCTTGGGCTTCTTCAGGGTTATCAATGAAGCAATCAGCGTGATCACAAAGACCAATCCGACTACCGCGCCAGTGGTCGCATAGCGCAGCCAGGCAGCTGTAACCAGTTCCGGCGTGAATTCGAGTTGCATTCCCAGGGCACGCTCGCTGTAGCGCAGGTCCTGCATGATGCCGCCTTGCAGTGACTGCCAGACCGCTCCAGTCAAGCGGGAGTCCACCTGACCAGCAATGTATATGCCCGCCAAACCTGCGAGGATGGCAATGATCATGATGCCGATGACCAGGTAAGCAATTGTCTTTGCGCGCCCGGTGCCCAATTTCATCATCACCTCAGCAGTTTCGCGCTGGCGAACAATAAAAAGGTAGGCATACAAGCAAATCACAGCCACGCCTGCCGCAGCGCTGGCGATGGTCATGTAGAGCGAACGCTCCCGCAGCTTCAAGATGGGAACAACCGCGTTGCTGTAACCCTGGTCCTCGACCTGTAGTTCCACCATCTGAGGCAAGTGATCTTTGGCATAAGCCAGGTATTCTTCCGCCTGCGAGTTTTGTACATGTACGCGTAGAAAATCGTAATTATCCGGGGCTTTTTGCAGCCATTGTGGGTATGGGATCAGGACGGTATAGGAAAGGTCGGTTGTGATGTGGAAAATCCCGGCGATCTGGCAGTCTTCTTCGTGGGCAAAACCGCTGCCACGAGAATATGTGAAGGCTGGGTTGCCCGCTGGATCATAGTGATATGCCAAGTGCCAGTAATCGCCCACTTCCAACCCAAGCACACCCGCCAGGCGTTCGCTGATGTAGCAGGTGCCTTCCTGGGGTTGGAAACTGCCGCTGGTGAGCCAGGTCTGTTTCATATGGAAAGGAACCATGCTCTCGAGATCCGAAGTGGCAACGATCTGGAATGATTTGTCAATGACAGCCAATGTATCTGCCAGCTCAAGCCATGCCTGACCTTCAGCGCTTTCAAAATAGTACGGTTGATCGGTGATATCGGTCACTTCCTCAATGCTTGAAAGGATTTCATCAGGGTACTGGACCATTTGGGCAGGTTTGATCGGCGTGAGCGTCAGCCCGCTGCTTGGCGCTGTTTGGGCAAGAGCAGCCAGCAAAAAAGTACGCCCGGGCTGGAGATAAGCGCTGATATCCGATCCGCTGGTACTGTAGGAATTCACCCGCAAGTAGACCGTGCCGCTCACCCGCCGCCCGAAGTAGGTGTCGTAAGTGAGAGCTGTCCAGCTTCCATCATCCTGCGGAGCAAGCAGTCGGAGTGTGACGATGACATAATCTTTAACGGGTGAATTGCTTTGCCAGACCTTGGTATCATCTCCAGCGTAGGCTGAAAGGGTACGTTCCTGGTCAACCGCGATTACAGCCGGGTGATTTGAGAGAGCAGAAAAATCGATGGCCGCAAGGTTCTTCTGGAAATTCTCATCCGCCCAAGCTCCATCGGGATTGTGCAAGTCGCCGTATTTAAAAGCAACGACAGTGTCAAAGTGCTCGTCAGCCTGGTCCAACATGCGGTTGGCAGAGTAATTCATACTGCTACCCAGGTTGACAAACACGATTGAAGCAGTTAACAGGATCAGAAATAGGAAGGTTTTTCCCGGCGAGCGGATAATGCTGTTAAAACTGTGCTTAAAGATCATTTGCTCTCGGCCTCTATCAGACTCCAAGTATAACGGTTAAGCTCCGAAGCTGCCAGATGGCGGGGGAGCATATGGCTTTTGACTTTTGTTATTTCGTCATCGCGAGCGAAGCGGTGGCGATCTGCCTTTCAATGAACATTTGTGTTAGGTTCTACACGAGCACAGATTTCCTGCCTCGGTATCCAACGACTAAGGGAGACCTTCGGTCACATCACGTGCACGGTCTGAAGACCGGCACGATCAAGAGAAGAAGGCAAATCGCCCTACCCTGTTTCGCGGGCATAGGTGCCCAGCTGTACGGAGGGGCTTGCTCCCTCCGAATACATCTTAGTCGATTTGCTAAGCGGCTGGAATTGGTTCCGTTGTAGGTCAGGTTGCGCAGTTCAACCTGACGCTGGAAGCCCACCTTCGTTGAGGACGTTGTTTGCCACTATTCGTGACGTCAGGTTCAACAGAAGAACCTGACCTACAAGGTTCATGGCGAGCACAGTGGCTGGAGTGAACCTGAGCCCTGCGAAAAGCGTTTTTCTATACTGCAGATTGCCAAGTCGCTTCGCTCCTCGCAATGATCAAAAAAATCTTTTAGGCGTGGGCTTGGCTGAATAGAAGCATCCCACCCACGCATTACAGAGATAAACCTGGTTATAATTACTAACGAGAATAATAATCTCGTAAGGAATACCATGGCCAAGCATAAAGAAAACAAACTGCAAGTCCTCAGCCCAGACCAACTCCAATCCAGCACGGATCTCCCCTCCCCTGCTCAGGCTTACCTGAACACGCTCAGCCCGGCTGGAAAAAGGACGCAGTCTACCGCCCTCAATAATCTTGTCTACATCTTCTCGGACGGGAGAAGTTCCGATGCGCTGACTTTCCCCTGGCATCTGCTGCGTTATGAAAATACCAGTGGATTGAGCGCTCACATGGTGGAGATCGGCTACGCCAAGGCCACCGTCAATAAACACCTGGTCGCCTTGCGCCGCGTGCTTGAGGAGGCATTCCGCCTTGGTCTTTATTCTGACTACAACGAGTATTACCGTGCTGCTGGAGTGCGGTCTTTACGGGTGGAGTCACTGCCCCGCGGGCGTTCGCTGGCAATGCAAGAACTGGAGCAGCTCGTGAGTGCCTGTCAGTCTGACCGCACCAATCCTCACCTGGGGATCCGGGATACTGCCATCATCACCCTGATGTATGCCAGCGGTCTGCGCCGCCAGGAAACAGTGGATCTCAACCTGGCTGACCTCGACCTCGACAACCAAAAAATACGCATCCTCGGCAAGGGCAGCAAACAACGTTTTGTCTATCTCTCACAGGATGCCATCCCCGCCATTGAAGCCTGGCTTCACATCCGGGGGCGGCAGCTCGGCCCGCTCTTCACGCGTATCAGTAAAGCGGGCAAAGTCAGCCTGAAGCGCCTGTCTGCCCAGGCGGTTTACTACATATTGAAATCTCGTCAGAAGGAAGCCGGCGTGGCATCATTCAGCCCGCACGACCTGCGCAGAACCACCATCACTGACATGCTGGAGGCTGATGTTGATGTGCTGACGGTCTCTGCTATCGCCGGGCATGCCAGCGCCGACACCACCCGGCGGTATGACAAGCGCCCGGAGGACACCAAACGCGCGGCGGCTGAAAAGTTGCGCTCCCCCTATAAGGCGAGCGAAGGACAGGGGGGTGAGCTGTCAAGACAATGATGGTTTACATGTTGTTTAGGGTAATTGTTTACACTTTCATCAAGCAAGCAGGCTATCTCGGATCATGGGATTATTTTTGAGGACCACCCTGGAAAACGTTGTGTCTGCTATATAGCAGGTAACCACGGGGGGTTACCCCTACATCTGATGTTTGAGGGAAAGGTGGCTTTCGTAGGGGCAGACCCCTGTGTCTGCCCTTAACCTGTAAATAATCACCCCGGATAATGTGTAAACTTGTCTAAACATGGAGGCCCCCGACATGCCCTAAAACGCTGACCTCATTCAAACAATTTGCTGATCTCGTCTCCGATGGAGTGGAAGGTTTCTTTCACATCCTCTCCAAACTTTTTGACGTTCGGGTCGTTCTTGCCATCATGGTAAGCGTCATGGAGGGCATCCCGGATCTGTTCAAGTCCGGCGACTATTTCCTTTTTTGCTTTTTCCGTCCAATCGGGTTCAGGCTCAGGGTCCAATCCGACACGCTTTCTTTCCAGTTCCTCGCTGACATCTTTACGCAAAAGATCATCACAATCGCTCACCAGTGGATCGGGGTAATCCCGGGAAACACAATCGGGACCCTCCTTCCGTCTGGCATCAAGAGGGGGTAATTGTACGGGTTGATTTCCGGTTTGTGAGGAACCATCTGTGTTCAGCTGATCATTCATTGCATTTCTCCTTTGGTTGTCCATCAAATTGTAACGAGATCACCATCATGACAAAGACAGCAATCTCACGCTTGGTTAGTAAAGTAAATCCAGCAATCCTGCGGTTGTCAGGTTGACAAAATAATCGTTGACGTCCAAATGGCTGAGCCGCTCAAGAATTGCTGAGGGTTCATAGCGGGAGCCTGCCAGGGCTGCTTCCAGCTCGGAAACATCCCGCTGACCGAAAAAATCGCCATAGAACTTGACCTGGTTGATGACTCCTCCACGGCTGATATCCAGCCAGGCTTCAACGCAGCCACCTCCATAGCGGATCTCACGCTGGATATCGAAAGCAGGCGATTTACCAAAATTCCATTCCCAGTTTTGATAGCGTTCTCGCGAAAGCTGGTGAATGTTCTCCCAGTCAGCTTCGCTTAGAACGTACTCTTCGAGCGGATTCTCGTTATGCACACTATCAATGATCATCTGGCGGAAGGTCATGATATCGGGAGGGTTTTCGGGCAAAAATTCGGTGATATTTGCCACCCGTGAACGGACTGATTTAATCCCCTTGGATTCAATCTTGGCTTGTTTCACGCGCAACGCCTCCCCAACCACCGAAAGGTCCGTATTCCACAGCAGCGTGCCGTGACTGACCATACGAGGACCTGAAACATATTGAGCATTTCCAGAAATCTTTTTGCCATCGGCAAGGATGTCATTTCGACCGGAAAGCTCCGCTGGCACGCCCATTTTCATCAGGACCTTAATCACAGGCTGGGTGAATTTGCGAAAATTGTGGAAGTTTCCTGGTGAATTTGGGGCGATAAAGGAGAAATTTAAGTTCCCCAGGTCGTGATAGACTGCACCACCCCCCGATAGGCGTCGGACAACAATGATGTCATGGGCTTTGACATAATCGACGTTGATTTCCTGGATTGTGTTTTGGTTCCGACCGATGATGATCGAAGGTTTGTTGATGTAGAAAAGCAATATCTCTTCCTTCGGGGCGATGATTTTGATCAGATATTCTTCTATAGCAAGGTTTATCCGGGGGTCTTTATTGGGTTCATTTTCGACAAACAGCATAATAACTCCTGACGTTTCTTAAAAAGCATTATACCCACGAGATTAGTCCATTTCCATCAACAGTATAGACACGCTAAGGTGATAGCGGGGAAACAAAAAACCCCTGATGGTATATCTACCAACAGGGGTGTGGACTGGGACATAACTTATTCGTATTTCAGTGCATCAACGGGGATGAGGGTCGCGGCATTCAACGCTGGGTAGAGCCCGGAAATCAAACCGATCAAGGTTGCGAACGCGATGCTGAACACTGGCAGCCAGAAGGGGATCGAAGCAGCCAATTGCGTGCCCATGCCATCGCCGGTTGCCAGCATGGAGCCACCCAATGCGTTGATCACCGCGCAGATTGCCCAGCCGACCAACACACCTCCAATTCCACCCAAAAAACCAATCCCCGCAGCTTCCCCGAGAAAAATGGTGAGGATGTTGTTATTGGTGGCGCCTACCGCTTTCATAATCCCTATTTCGCGGGTGCGCTCCAGGATTGCCATCGTCATGGTGTTCGCGATACCGATGGCAGCCACCAGCAGAGCAATAGCGCCGACCCCGCCAAAAACCAATTGCATGGTTGAGAAGTAGCTGTTGATGCCTTCCACCGTGGATTGCGGCGTATACGCTTGGTAACCCATGTCCGTGATCTGGTTCGTAATATCCACTACAATTTTTGGACTCTCCACTTTAACAGTGACCTGGTTATAACCGTCTTTCTTGTAGTCAATCCGCTTACCGGCAAACCACTCATTCCACTGCGTGACCTCATCCAGCACCATGTACATGTTGTAGTCCGACTCGCCGCGGGTTTCCGCCAAAACCCCCACAACTTCAAGTACGTATGACTTGGTGGAGGTAGTGCCATCCTCACTCCAACGAGTAAGTTTTATTTTTAGTTTTTGACCCATCAGATCGGGCGGCGTGATCGGTTCAGAGTTCGGGCGGGGGTTGGGATCATAAAAGTTATTATTGAAGGCAGAACCCACCACCACCTTGCCTTTACTGATGGTGGTCACTCCCTGGCTGGATTCGAGACCAATATCCTTTAGGTCAGTCAGGTTAACACCCATCGCACTACCCCAGGCTGAAAGCTTATCCAATGAGATCTCCATGCCGCCCTGGATATACTGCTTCACGACAACCTGAGTAACACCCGGAATGGCTTTGAAACTCTCAACTGCATCCGGGGTCAGTTTCTTAATGTCATCCTCGGTAATCTGTTGCATCATGGGCCCTTCAGCCATTGGATAGCCTGGATAGACCTCGATACTGGTCAGGTCGTTGATGCCCCAAAGTTGGCTGGTCGCGCTTTGTTGGAGCCCAACGCCAAGAGAAACCAGTGTCACAACCGCTGCAGTGCCAATCACTACCCCGATAGCGGTCAGCAACACCCTCCCTTTGCGGCGGCTCAGGTTATCAATGATCAGGCTGATAAAATCAGTAAAGCGCATCCTGTCTCCATTTCAGTGGGCTATGGCATCTTGCCGCTGCCACCGCCGCCCTGGATATAAATTCCGCTATCCGTGCCCGATTCAGTGGGGGTGATGCCATTATTGTTAGAACCAGAGCCAAACCCAAAGAAACTCTTGATCGCATTCCAGATGCGCGCGAAGAAGCCGGGCTGCGAAGAAGGTTCCTGGGAATTGCCATCAGGGAAGGGATTCATTGGATCCACCATGATGGGATTGCCGTTCTCATCGAGCACCGGGTTGCCGTTCTCATCCAATAATGGATAAGGCGTGGGCATCTCCATCGGTGGGTTCACGGTGACACTCAGAGAGGAGTTATAGGTTCGCAATTGGTTGAAATCATCCGTATAGCGGATCTCAAAGTTGATTGTCGCCTCGCCTTCGCTGAAAGGCATGAACATCGGGTCGAAAGTAAAGTAGCCACCTGGGTCAAGCGTGCCAATCAGGATGCTATTGTTGCTCATTTCGCCATCGGGGCTGGTGGCGACAACATTTCCCAGCACCACACTCTTCCTGGAGAGATTCGTGATCTGGATCGGCAGACTCCCCATCTGACCGGCAATGACCATCCCCTCCATGGGCTGATAAAAACTGAACTCCAGTTGAGGAAGCGAAAAAACCAGCAGTGTGATCACCTGATCATCCACCATCCGAACCCCTTTGGCATCGGTGTAAACAAACGAAAGCTTGAGGGGGTATGCCCCGGGGTTCGTAGTCACATTAACGATGAACTCCTGTTCAGGGTTCAACGTGCCACCCACCGGCACATCGCCAAGCAAGATAACGTTACTGTTGCCCACAGGCGCAAAGTTACTCACGTCTCCGCCTGCTCCGCCCAGCCCACCCGCCTGGGGCGTGCCGAGCGGATCCGTAGTGTCGGCTGTTGCGCCGCCGCCGTACACCAAACTGACAGCACGCGCGTCGGCTGTGCCCGCGTTGCTGACCTTCAGCCCCAGCTTAAAGTGCGATCCGGGCTGCAGGGGATCGATATCGGTGGTATAGCTGTTGACCACCATCTGAGGTCGCTTGACAGCCGCTGGAGTGGCGGTGGCGGCGGTGGAGCCAGTGCCGCCGGTCTGATTGATAATGATGGAAAAGGTAAAGGTTTCAGAATAGGTGTTGCCAGCTGGATCCATATAGGAGACCGCAGCTGTAATGATGCCTGAATACTTCCAAGTGGACATATCATTAACCCTAAATTTATGGGCTCGGCCTTCTTCTGCATCTTTCACAGTTATATCTTTTATGCTTGTAACACCTCCATCAAGAGGGTCAAATTCTTGGCTGCTAAAAGCTAATAGGACATTCAGCGCATCCGCTTTTCCCCCATTTCTAATCGTGAAGTTTAGATCAAAGCTACCAAAGGGATCGACACTTTTACTTCCATTCCCTGTATGATATTCAGAGATAGAAAGCATAGGTCGGTCAATCTCTTGCTGCACGACATTATTAGGAACCGAACCTGATGGATTAACCACATTGCCGTTATCCGGCACCCAGTTCCACGGCACCTGGGTGGGCGCTGGGGTTTGGGTGGGCGGATCTATCCAGCCCTGGGTCATGGCATAACCCTTATGGTTGAGGATCGGCAACGCTACCAACCCAATGAGTATCATAACGACGAGTGCAAATTGGAATTTCTTTTTCATTTTTCACCTTCTCAGCCAACACGCTGAATAGATTCTTCATATTGTGCATCGGTCACAAGCTGACCGTCGAGTAGATTAATGCGATGGGTTGCATAGTTGAGCATGCGCGGATCGTGGGAGGCAACGATGATCGTTTTACCGGATTTACAGAGTTGTTCGAGGAGTTGCATGATCACGATGCCACTTTGGGTGTCCAGGTTGCCGGTAGGCTCATCGGCCAGGATTAATGGAGGGTCATTGACCAGGGCACGCGCTACTGCCACGCGCTGCTGCTGACCGCCAGAAAGCTCAGTGGGCTTGTGACCGATGCGGTCTTCCAGCCCCACTTGCGTCATCAATTCTTTGGCGCGTTCCACCCGCTGACTCTTTTTGACACCCGAAAATCGCAGCGGGAAGCCAATATTGGCTTCGGCAGTCATGGTCGAGATCAGGTTGAAAGTCTGAAAGATAAAACCCAGCTTGTTACGACGGTAATTTGCCAGTTGGTTCTCATCCATCCGATCGATCTGTTCACCATCAACCAGGATGGACCCTGAAGTAGGCCAATCCAGACCTCCTATCATGTTCAGTAAGGTGCTTTTTCCAGAGCCTGAAGGACCCATAAGCACCGTGAAAGTAGCAGGTTCAATTTCGAGCGAGACGCCATTCAGGGCGTGGACTTCTGTGCTGCCCATTTTGTAAGTCTTAAACAAGTCACGAACGCTGACGAAACTATCGCTCATAAAACACCTTAGAAGAAGTAATATCCCGAGCCCCCCATACCGCTCAAGGCTGCTGAGATGAGGGAGGGTATTCCCACGAGTGCCAGCATCAGAATCAAGGAAACTGTCGTGGCGAGCACAGCCTTATTCGTCCTCAAACCGGAAAGCGGAACCGCTCCAAGAAAAAGAAAAATAACAAAGAGCAAGCCATAAAAGTCCACCTGCCCCAGTATCCCTCTCAGCCACGCCATGATGCCTGTGGCGTCACTGGCAACCAGGTAGCTGAGCCCGGGATCTTCAACCAGCCTTTTCGAACTGATTATGACGATCACTTTTACCAACTCTCGTAGCGCGAATGGAAGCATTGCCCAGGCGACAAGATTGCTTACTTTCTGATTACTGGTTCGACTTCCAGCCAGCGTCAGCGAGAGGTAAAGTAAGCTCGAGCAGATCATCCAGAATAGCAAATAACCTGCCAACCCGGTTAACAATGGGAAAATGTACATGAAGGTTGGAGAGGTCAGATTCTGCTGCGCTTGCAGGAATTGCTGCTGACGTTCCTGAGACCACCATTGAAAGTCATCCGGGACCGTTGCTCCGGTTTGAATATTGACTCGCTTGATGGGAGCTGCAACCATCACCGCCAGAAGGACCATAACAGCCAGGATGAGCATTGGCAACAGCCAAACAGCTGTTTCCTGCGCATTTACTCGCGCAAGGGTGCTGCGCGGCTTCACAAACATGCGTGGAACCCATCCCCAATGCTGGTCGCGCTTTTCGCGCTTTTGCTTGGTTCGCTTACCGGTTGTTTCCGGTGATTCTTCCGCCTTAAGCTCTTGTTTCATTGGCAACCTTACCTGGTCTGCAGTTGACACACTTTATTAGAGACGATTCCGGAGTAAAAAAGTTCCCGTATTAGCACCATTGCCATAACACCTGTTAGTTTATCCTAAAAGCACGAAGACCGTATGACAGCAAGTGGTTTGGACGGCTCATGATGCAAAAATCTGCAAAAAAGGACGTAAGACACTATAATATTTTTACAGTTCAAATACAGGAGAAATAGTGTGAGAGAGAAAATCAAAGAACAACTAGACCTGTTGAAAGCCAAGGGCGCGCATTATGTTGACGCCCGATGGTACCCACGGGAAGATAGCAACTTCCTGTTCATGTGGAATGGCAACCTTAAAGAAAATAACGCTTCCAGCCAGAGTGGCATGGGTGTGCGCGTGCTTTATAACGGTGCCTGGGGTTTTTCGGCTTCTTCGGACCTATCCAATCCGGACGCAATTTTTGAGAAAGCCTTCGACAACGCCCGCATTGCCTCCGAACGTGTAACCTTCCCTATCCGCCTGGCGGAAAAGGAAGCTATTGTGGGCAGTTTCACCAGCCCGAATCAAATCGATCCCTTCACCATCGGTTTGGCTGAAAAAGTGGCATTCCTGCAGAAAATGGATTCCGCCCTCAACCAACCCGGCGTCATTCAACGCTTCGGGATGCTTGAATTCGTTCGCAAACAAATTATTTTCATGGATTCCGAGGGCTCGGAGATTGAGAAAAACATCATCGAAGTCTTTCCCTCGATCCACGCCATGGGTATCGATAAGGACGGCGGCATGCAGAGCCGTAAGTACATGCCCGGACGCACTGGCCCCACCCGCGGTTGGGAGAGTATCAACGAAACCGACTTTCTTGCCAATGCTGAGCGTATTATCAGTGAGTTGAATCAGGTGCTGGTCGCTGATGACGCCCCCAACGGCAAGATGTCGGTCATCCTGCTCCCCGGGATTATGTTCCTGCAGACCCACGAGACCATCGGGCATGCTTTGGAGCTGGATCGGATCCTCGGTTATGAGCTTTCTTTCGCAGGCGGCTCGTTTGTGCGTTTGGAAGACTTTGGCAAGCTGCGCTACGGTTCTGAGAAGCTCACAGCCCGTGCGAACGCGCTGGAACCCAACAGCCCAGGCAGTTTCGGCTTTGATGACGATGGCGTCCCTGCCCAGGACAACTTGCTGATCGATAAGGGTATCCTCGTCGGCGCGATTACCGGACGTCAAATGGTGGAGGAAGCTAACGCCAAAGCCAAAAAACAAATCTTCAACGGCTCCAGCGGGGCAAACCGCGCCTCATCTTTCTATCGTGTGCCGATTGAACGCATGACCAACATCAACATCGACCCTGGTACAGACGGCAGCCTGGAAGACATCATTGCCAATACCAAGTATGGTTTGGTGCTCGATGGCGACAAAAGCTGGTCAATCGGTTCCAACCGCGAGCAGTTTCACTTTGCCTGTGATATCGGCTGGCTGGTGGAGGACGGACAAAAGAAACAGGTGGTCAAGAACCCCACTTATCGGGGAGAGACCCTGCCATTCTACAATTCACTCACAGCCGTGGGTGATGAAAGCACCTGGGTACTCCATTATGTTGATAACTGTGGTAAAGGCGCACCCAATCAGATCATGCAGCTGGGGCACGGAATCCCCGTCTGCCGTTTTGATAATGTACAGGTAGGAGAGTAAGATGAGCAACCAGGTCATTGATTTATTACAAAAACTGCGCCAGTCCGCCATAAAAAGGGGACTGCAGGCCTTGATCTCTTATCACGAAGAAGACAGCTACCTGATGCGCTTCGCCAATTCGGCAATTTCGCTCAACACCAATGAACATCTGATCTCGCTGGACTTTATCGCTTTCGATGGTCGCAAAAAAGCCAGCTACAGTATGATCGTCGACCCCACCGATTTTGAGAGCATGGAAAAGGGGTTGGATACCCTGGCAGAAATGCTGCCCCATGCCCAGCCGCTTAGCTATGACCCGACCTTCCCGGTTTATGAGAAGGATGTGGTCGATGAGCGCCCCTTCGACCCAGCCTTAGCCGCTTTGACCAACGAAGAACGCCTGGCTTACTTCAACACACTGGCTGAAGGATTGGAAAGCGACGACATCAAGTTGAGCGGTTTTTTTAGCAATGGCACCACCACCACCGCTCAGATCAGCACCGCCAATGAACACACCCAATGCTTCCGCTCAACAGACGCGCAAGTGACTGCTGTTTTGTCATCCGAAAGTCTGAAATGGGAGGTCAACGCAGAGCAGAGCGCCCAAAAGAAGAGCGACCTCGATGCAGAAGGTTTGCATGCGGACCTCGCCTTGCTGGTTAAGCATTACCAGGAAGACCAGAGCGTTCAGCTGCCAGTGGGCAAGTACACCGTTGTGTTCGGTCCAGCCGCTACCGCTGAGATTGTCAACATCATGGCTTATTATGGCATGACTGGCGCTGCGCTGATGCAGGGCTATTCTTTCTTAAAAGAAGAAGACCAGGGCAAACGGCTCTTTTCTGAAAAAGTGAGCCTGCGGGATGACCCAGGTGTGGTCGAAATTTTTGCACAAACTGCGGACCGCTTCGGTTTTGAGCGAAAACCTTTCCCCCTTGTTTCGGAAGGTCGCTTTCAGGCTTTTATGTGGGACCAGGACTCAGCGGATGAATTTGGGAAAACGCCAACCGGGCATGACGTCAGCCATGCCAGCCTGGTGGTGGACGCGGGTTCAAGCGAAATCAACACCTTGCAAGCGTTAATCGATATGGAGCGGGAAGAAGATATCCTTTACATTCCCTATATGCACTATATGAACGTGGTCAACCCAACCCAGGGTATGATCACCGGTTCCAGCCGCTTTGGTGCGCTGTTTTTGAAGAAGGACGGCAGCGTGCAGGTGCCTTACAATGTGCGCCTGACCCAGAAATTCAGCGATTTCTTTGGCGAGCGCGTGCAGTGGCTGAGCCAGAAACAGGTTGTTTACAACGTTTCCAGCAGTTACGGGCGACGCGACCCTAACGCATTGAAGGTACCGCGCTTTATTTGCGTGAAGGAGATCGAAATCTCCCACTCCAACCCATCGTATTAGCTTTTTACATGGGTTCAGGGGCTGAACAAATATTATTGCGGAGGGTTTAAGCCCTCCGCAATTATTTGTAGAGGCAGTTTCTGCGGCTGACCTGATTCTTATTCGTACGGAGGGGGCTTGCTCCATCTGACATAATATCAACAGGCTAACTCAGAGGATGGACTAATACCCTGCTTCGCGGGCACGCGAGCCCAGCTGCACGGGGGTTTCCCCCCCAACGAATGGTTATTGCGGATGACCTGATTCTTTGTCGTACTGAGGGGGCTTGCTCCCTCCGTGGAAATCCACTTAGCTGGATTCTGCGGCTGGACTAATACCCTGCTTCGCGGGCACGCGAGCTCAGCCGTATGGGGTTTTTTCCCCCAACGAATGGATTCTGCAGATGAACTGATTCTTATTCGTACGGAGAGGGCTTGCTTCCTCCGCGGAAATCTACTTAGGTGGATTCTGCGGCTGGACTAATACCCTGCTTCGCGGGCACGCGAGCTCAGCCGTATGGGGTTTTTTCCCTCGATGAATGAATATTGCGGATGACCTGATTCTTTGTCGTACGGAGGGGGCTTGCTCCCTCCGCGGATATCTTCTTAGCTGGATTCTGCGGCTGGACTAAAGCCCAGCCGTACGGTGGGGATTCACTCCCTCCGAAATAACCTCAATGTATAGAATAATTGAGATCCCTATAAAGATAC
>Ga0079098_1030275_pt1 | contig 24559 bp, 22 predicted proteins | sample ADurb_H2B_01_Slu_FD_74559 | JGI IMG/M metagenome (GOLD analysis project Ga0079098, IMG submission 74559) | Active sludge microbial communities from Illinois, USA, of municipal wastewater-treating anaerobic digesters - ADurb_H2B_01_SludgeMetaT... | ecosystem: Engineered > Bioreactor > Anaerobic >...
GAATTCATGAACATTGTGGTATGATGTCACCTTATGATTTTGAAAATGCTTTAGTATGTTAAATTGCTAAACTGGGATTATTTCTACTTTTAACCTGTCCGATATATTGACAGAGGACCAAGTGATTTCTCCCACCCACTAAATCCTTTACTAGCTTTTCTCAGCTGTTCCTGTTTCATAAATTGAAGAGTATCATGCTTGGCTAGTTCTAGCATTTTTAAATAGGCTGGCTTAAATAAACAAATCTTTCTTATTCCCTGAAATCTATTCTTTAGCTGATTATAGATACTTAGCCCCTCGAAATCTAAATCTCCAAAATAATAGAATATATTTTCCTTATCTGCCAAATAATCTTCTTCCTGTTCCTCAATTTCCTGGAAACTGCTTAAAATCTTTTTTCCTTCCCCATAGATTACTGTAGTAAAAATAATACCGAAAAAACTGGTTTGACCTTTTTGCATCAATCTTCTTATTGAATACCAGGTATCTTTATTTTCGATAATCAGAATATTTTGTTTACCTTCCCTTGTTTTTGAGTAATAAAAGAATGGCTCCGGAGTTTTATAGACATTTAAGCTCTCCATGGATAAACCCAGATTATTTAATATAGCAGAAGCTAAGGGATTATCCTTAAGAAACTTTTCCTCCTGCCATATAGCGAAGGATCTTTCGTTAATGGACATTTCCTGCTCCAAAGATTGCCTTTGTTGCCTAAAATAACTAGCCAACATTAAAATATATTTTCTATGTTCAATATACTTAGATAGATTACCTTTATAATAATCAAGGCTAAAGCGTGAAGGCAACTCTGCTTTCATCTCTTTTAGGTACTTACCATTATCCTCTGATGGGCGTTTAATCCTATATCTTTTGGGCAATGGTGGGAACCTCCCATTGACATCCTTAGGACTCATAGCCTTGATTTTTCCCTCTAGTTGCAATTCCATTATTCTATTACATAAATCCTTATATTCTTTTATAGTAAAGAAATTTTCAAATTCATCTAAGGTAATAGTATTTTTAGGAAAATCAAATATATCTTTCATCAATATTTCTCCCAATTAGCTATAGTTATCAATATTATATCATAAATTTTTAAAACAAAAAAACGGGCAGCCCTAATGCCACCCGCTCTTCATTATTCACATAGCTCATATATGCAATTAGGTTACCCGCTCTTCATTAGCATAAATGGTCATTTTATTCCCTCTGACAAAGCTAATTAGAGTTACCTTTAACTCTTTAGCTAGTTCTACAGCTAAATGTGTAGGCGCTGATTTAGAGATGAGAATAGGAATTCCTAGTTTAGCTACTTTTAGAAGCATTTCGGAAGAAACCCTTCCGCTAATTACTATGAATTTATTTTGTAGAAATATGTTCTCCATCAACGCTTGCCCGATGACTTTGTCCATAGCATTATGACGAGCAACATCTTCACAAAGGATTAATAGGTTCTCTTGATCAAATAGTGCAGCGCTATGGACACCTGCTGTCAATTTGTAGACTTGGGAATAGCTAAGAGTTTGTTCCATAAAATCATAAATTTGATTAGGTGATATAGTTAAATCACTCTTCACAGGTTTACATTTTATCGAGTCAATAATATTATAGAATAGTCCTCCCTTACCACAACTTCCACATCCAGTTGGTACTAACCTTTTGGAGTAAAGTTTTTCTGATAAAGTACCTTGTTTGAAGTTTTTTATTTCTATGATTCCTTTTTCCTCGGATAATCTTAAAGAGCTAATTTCACTGATATCACTTATTAATCCTTCTGTTCTTAGAAACCCTAGAGCCAAAGCCTCTAAATTGTTACTACTGCATAAAAGAGTAACCAATTCTTGCCCATTAAAATAAATAGTTAGGGGATACTCATGAACTACTAAATCTTCAGCAACAGTTTTCTTATTTTCCACAAATTTAACTACCTGACATCCTACTGTCATTTCCAACAACTAGATCCCCCCTCTTTACCTTCTAGAGTATTCCTACAAAGATGTAAGAATTTTTCTTCAATGAAGTCTGCTATCATAAGATAGTTATTTAAATCTAAGACAGGAATTGATACATTCAAAGGACAGTCGCTAGCTATAGCAATAAAACTTTTTTGGTCAAAACAAGGGTTTCTGTAAAGTAATTCTTGTTCCAAGTTCCTCCTATAAACCTCTATTTTAGGATAGCTATTATTCTTGTATCCTTCAACCAAAATAATATCTACATTCTTATATAGAGAGGTAATTTCCTCTAAACTAAGCTCTTTTTCTAATAGTTTAACCATAGCTAATTTATGAGAAGAAGAAATAACTACATTATCAGCCCCAGCCTTAGTAAAACGCCATGTATCTTTCCCCTCATGGTCTATATCAAACTTATGGGCATCATGCTTAAGTACACCTATGCTATATCCTCTCTCTTTCAAAACTTTAATTATTTTTTCTATTAATGTAGTTTTTCCTGTACCGGATTTAGAAGCTACTATAGAAACTATTGGGATATGTTTTTCGTTAGTCATTATTTAACTCCTTCTATATCTTTGCTTAGCTAGATAAATAGGAACTTACCTTGCAGGACTTCTCCAGCATGGGCGGTCCCTTTATCTTCCGGTATAATTACTACTCCATTAGAATTGCTCATAGTCATTAGTTGATTAGAACTTTGAGAGCCTATACTATGGGCATAATAGGATTCATTTTCTTTTTTGATTTTAACATATACATAGTTCCTTCTTCCTTTTTTAGCCTTAAAATCTTCTAATAAAACAACAGGAAATTTCTTTGAATTATAGGTGTCTTTTCCCATCATCTTATGGATAGCCGGCTTGACAAATTGTTCAAAAGTATTTATTACAGCCGAAGGATTACCTGGAAGGCCAAAGAAAAATTTATTTTTATAGGTAGCAAAGGTAAGGGGCTTACCTGGTTTAATAGCCACCGATGAAAACTCTATTTTTGCACCTATTTGTTCTAAAATATCCTTAATAAAATCATAATCTCCCACCGATACTCCTCCGGTACTGATAACCATATCAGCTTGCTCTAAAGCTAGTTTAACTTTTTCTCGCAATAAGCCCATATCATCAGGAACCACACCCAAAGATATAGGCTCTGCACCTGAATTTTTGATTAGAGCAAGCAATGAATATTCATTACTATTCCTTATTTTTCCATTTGTTAGTTTAGCTTCCACATCAATTAGTTCATCCCCTGTAATTATCAAAGCTATTTTAGGTGCACGGTAGACTTGGACTAATTTATATCCTAAAGAAGCTAAGAGCCCTATCTCTACTGGACGAATAAATCTACCTTTAGCTAGAGCTAACTCACCTTCTAAAATTTCTTCTCCTAACTTAATTATATTAGTGCCTGGCTCCACTTTTTGTTTAATCAGTATTGAATCACCACTAGTTTCTACTTTTTCTATTTGTAATACAGCATCAGCTCCTGGAGGCAATGGAGCTCCAGTCATAATTTTTATCCCCTGACCGGCTGACAATTCTCCCCGATAGTAATCTCCTGCCTTAACCATTCCCTTGACTAAAAGTTTTACAGGCTCTTTATCTGTTGCAGATAAAGTTTCTTTGCTCTTTATGGCATAGCCATCCATAGCAGACTTATCAAAAGGTGGTAAGTTATCTTTGGCATAGATATTCTCTGCTAACACTTTATTTAAAGAAGATAGTAAGCTGACCTTTTCTGCCCCTAAAACCTTAGTCTCTTGTAGAATAGTTGTCAGAGCTTCATCTACTTTAATCATCAATTCATTTACCCCCTATTACAGAATTAGCTTTGGAAGAGATCTGTCTTTTACTTAAAAGACAGATCTCTAAATGATACTTTACAAAAACCACATTTAATTGATTAAATAACTACTCCCATTTGTTTTCTTATTTTCGCATATTCGTCTTTTACATGTTGTTCTGCCCAATCTTGGTTCTCAATTTTTTCCACTTTCACTGCACAATACTTATACTCCGGCGTTTTAGAAATAGGATCAAAATTATCAATAGTTAATTCATTGCAAGCTCCTACCCACCATTGATAAGTCATAAAGACTGCTCCCTTTTTTACTCTATCAGTAACTAATGCTCTAGCTATAATAGAACCTCTACGGGATGATACTCTAACCAGTTCTTCCTCGGCAATTTTTAGTTGTGCTGCATCTTCTAGACTCATCTGAACATAGCCAGGTTCATCAGCCAATTGTTGTAAAGCTCTACAATTTCCCGTCATGGTTCTTACCGAATAATGGCCTACTTCTCTAACAGTAGATAAAACTAGAGGGTATTCTGCATCTGGGAGTTCCTTAGGTGGTCTCCACTCAGTAGCAAATAAGTGAGCTTTACCATTAGGAGTATTAAAGATATTACCTTTATATAGGTAAGGAGTTCCAGGATGGTCCTCACTAGGACAAGGCCATTGAATAGAACCCAATTCCTCAATTCTCTTATAACTAGCTCCTGCAAAATTAGGACATAAGCTACGCATTTCATCCCAAATTTCTTCTGTATTCTTGTAGCTCATTGGATAGCCCATAGCAGTGGATATTTCACAGATAATTTGCCAATCAGTCTTGACATCACCTTTAGCCTCCACTGCTTTACGCATTCTTTGGAAACCACGGTCAGCAGAGGAGTATACGCCTTCATGTTCTCCCCAAGCAGTAGCTGGCAAAATGACATCCGCATGAAGAGCAGTTTTATTCATAAAAATATCTTGTACAATAACTAGTTCCATCTTATCCAAAGCTTCCCTGACCTCGGAAGCATAGGGGTCACTCTGCACAGGATCTTCTCCGAAAATATAGTAAGCTTTAATCTTATCCTCATGTAGAACTAAGTTGGGTACCTCTGTTAAGTGATATCCAGGTTTAGAAGAAAGTTTTACTCCCCAAGCCTTTTCAAATTTTTCTTGTATCTGTGGATTATTAACTGGCTGATAACCTGGGTAAACATTAGGTAACGCCCCCATATCACAGGCACCTTGTACATTATTTTGTCCACGTACAGGACCAATCCCTACATTAGGTCTACCGAAATTCCCTGTTAGTAAAGCTAGCCCAGCTAGTCCCTTTACTACATCAACGGCCTGACCAAACTGACAAACTCCCATACCATAAAGAATAAAGGCATTTTTAGCTTTAGCATACATTCTCATGGCTTTTCGAATATCAGCTGCCGGTATTCCGGTAATATTTTCTGCATACTCAGGTGTATACTTCTCCACCACAGCTTTATATTCTTCAAAATCTTCCGTATACTTCTCTACATATTCTTTATCATATAAGTTTTCGTTAATTAATACATTACCAAAGGCATTGACTAAGGCCATATTAGTTCCACCTTTGATAGGTAACCAGAGATCAGAAATCCTGGCAGATTCAGTTATACGAGGATCAACAACAATAATTTTTGCTCCTTTTTCTTTGGCGTTAACTATTCTTCTAGCTACTATAGGGTGAGAATCAGCCCCATTGTAACCGAAAATAAACAACAAGTCAGTATCCTCAATTTCCGGAATAGAATTAGACATTGCCCCATTACCTAAAGTTGCGGCTAGACCAGCCACAGAAGGAGCGTGTCAGACTCGGGCGCAATGGTCGACATTGTTAGTGCCAATGGTAGCTCTTACGAATTTCTGCATAATATAGTTAGCTTCATTTCCCGGTCCTCTAGCAGAACCGGTAGCCATAATAGCATCAGGCCCATATTTTTCTTTAATATCTTTTAGCTTTTTAGCTATGAATTTAATTGCTTTTTCCCAAGATACCTCTTTGAACTCCCCATTTTCCTTGATTAAAGGTTTTGTTAGACGGGAAGTTAGGATTTTAGGGTCATTAAGGTAGTCCCAGCCATAATAGCCTTTTAAACATAAATTACCTTCATTAGTCCTTCCATTAGCAGGCTCAGATCTTACTATCTGACCATCTTCAACCACCAAATACATTTGACAGCCACCTCCACAGTAGGGGCAGACGGTCAATACCTTTTCTTCCATTTCATTGCCTCCTTTAGAACTTTTAATGACATAAAAAAACAACCGCCTAAATACCATAGAGTGTTCCTTAGGTTATTAAGGCTCGGAGAACTTATGTTTTTAATTATCAATTAGTGCTTTTTAAAAAATTCTTAGCATTTTGCAGGTCAAATCGGGTATTTATATTAGAGAAAGAATTTAATGAAGGGTCAAATATTCTGATTTCATCCGTTTCTATATATCTTATTTTCATCAAATGAAAGAAGATATCTAATCTTGGATTATCTAGTTCTAGATATTTAAGAAGGTGTGGTAAACAATTCTTAGAATAAATTGCATGCAGTGGTTCTAAGGAATTGCCAATGCGCGGAATAATAATTTCATTTTCTTCTATTTGCTCAATCATATAGCTTATTAATTTGAGATTAATAAAAGGCATATCACAAGCAAACATAAAGATATAAGGAGTGGAAATATAGCTTAGGGCAGCGTGCAATCCACCAAGAGGACCTTTGTCCTTAAAGATATCTCCTATCATCCTTACTTGTAGATACTCATAGTCCTTTTGATTATTAGTCACTAGCACAATATCTTCCCGTTGAAATTTCTGTTGAAGTAGACTAATAATTGTATCAATAAGCCTATCTTTATCTAAAAAAACAAATGATTTATTGGTACCCATGCGACTACTTTTCCCACCAGCTAATACTACTGGGGTAATAACATCATTAAGTCCATGCATTCTCTGCCTCCATCATTCTTACCCTTTCTTTATCTACCGATTTCTAAGTTGGATAACCCTGCTACGCCCTGGATTCTCTTCTCTTTAACAGAAGTAGCAATTGTTTCATTCTTAATTATTTTTAGAGCCTTTGTAGGACAAACTTCGGTGCAAGCCGGCCCAGATGGTCTTTGGGCACATAAGTCACACTTATTAGCTATTATTCTTTCTTTAGCATGTAGTCCTGTATCAGAGTCAACTTGTAATCCTTGCTGCAGCACTTTCTCCCCGTCAGCATACTCTTCCACTAAATCAATGGCACCTAAAGGGCAGACCGCCATACAAGTCTTGCATCCGATGCAGATATCAGTGTCTACTTGGATAGCTCCATCTTTATTGGCAATAGCTCCTACCGGACAAACATTGGCACAGGGAGCATTCTCACAATGCCTACACTGGATAGGTGCACTAACAGCAGCGGTTTTAATTACCTTTAACCTGGGATGGAAATCCACATCAGTTGCACCAGCAGTAAAAATACTTTTCTCAGAATGGGCTACTACGCAAGCTATCTCGCAGGTCCTACATCCAATGCACTTATCAGGATTGGCTACTACAAAACAGTTCATTCTCTTCACCTCCTTTCTAACCATGTAGAAAAAAATAAAGAATCGTTTCCTGTTTTAAAGAAAACGATTCTAAACTATAAACTATAAATAACGTTATAGCTTATAAATAAATCTTCTTTCCAACAGGAGGCATAACTGTTTCCGGTTATACCCTAACGGCTAATACTCCATAGAAAATCCGTAGGCATATTAGCTCGAAGATTGAATATCTAATTGGTAATATTTTAACATTTATGAGAATAATTTTCAACAGTAACATTTCTTGTGTAATAAATAATTACATAAGGTATCTTTATTTTAGACTAAGCTTATTATTAGTTAATCCTCTTACTAAATAAATGGTCAGTAAGGAAATCAAAATTAGAACTAAAGACAGTACGTTGGCTAACTCCCGTTCTCCGGCATTAGTAGCAGTATAGATGGCAATAGGCATGGTTTCCTGAGTGCCTGCTACCATAACTGTAGCTCCAAACTCCCCCATAGCCCTAGCAAAAGCCATGGTCACTCCAGAGATAATACCATATTTGGCCAAAGGCAATCTAACCCAAGTTAGCATTTGATATTTAGAGCAGCCTAGAGAGAATGCAGCTTTCTCCAAGTTGGGACTAATAGCCTCTAGGGATGCTTTTACGGTCCGCACCACAAAGGGTAAAATTACAAAGGTCTGGGCTATTACGATAGCCGGAGTGGTAAAAAGAATTTGTACTCCCAGGTACTTATAAAGGAAATAGCCTACTAACCCAAAACGCCCGAAAGCTAACAGAAGCATATAGCCAGCTACCGCCGGAGGCAAAACCAGAGGCAAAGTAGTAAAGCTGTCTACTAGTCCTCGGCCAGGAAAATCATGATAAGTTAGTATATAAGCTAAACTAATACCTAAGACAGAAGCTATAGCAGTAGAAATTAGGCTGGTTAAAAGGGTTAAATAGAGAATTTCCCTAGTTGCAGATTCCCGAAAGCTTGTAATAATTGAGAGAAAATTAGTCTCTTTTACTAAAGCTAGAAAAGGAGCAAAGAGAAAAAAGCAGCTAAAGCCAATACTAATGATTAAAAACAACTGAAAGATTCTATCTTCCTTTCTACCTAACAATTCATTTTCACTCCTTTCCTATGAAGATATTAAACAGCTAAGCTGCCCCTATTTAGCCAAATCCAACATATTTTTCATATCAGCTGAAGCGAAAACATCCACAGGAGCTCCATTCTGAATCTTAGTTCTTAAAGTCCCAGAACTATCAAATTGGAAGTTGATTTTTACACCATACATACTTTCCATATCCTTAGCTATTTTAGTAAAGGCATTTTTTAAACTGGCAGCAGCATAAACAGTTAGCTGTTTATCACTAAAAGCTGTAGAAGTTTTCTTATAAGTGAAAGGTTCTCTTTTGGCAGCTTTAAATCCATATTGAACTAAAATATGTTGTCCTTGTTTAGAATTAACATATTTGATAAATTCCTTAGCTAATTGCGGATTGTTGCTATCTTTTAGAACTGCTATAGGGTAATAAACATCAAAGACTTGAATATTCTTAGGAATAGGAATTATTCTTACCTTGTCTCCGGCTACTTTAGCATCACTTAAGTAAACAAAACCAGCATCCACTTCTTTAGTTACCACCTTATCTAAAACAGCCCGAACATTTTCGTCCCGAGAAACAATTCTAGACTCGATAGCTTTCTTTAAACCAGGATCATTACTTTGTAAATTCTTTAAAACTCTCATAGCATAATCCCCAGCAGGTACTGATTTAGGATTGCCTATACTAAGACGGATACCTTTTTTACCTAAATCATTAAAATCATTAATTCCACCAGAATTGCTAGCTGGTATAACTACTACCAACTGATTTTTGGCAAAAATGTTATAATCCTTGATAAAAAGAGGACCAGCAGAACCTAAGCTGCCTAAAGCCAAGATTAAGCAAAGGGTTAACAAGACAACAGATATAATTTTTTTCATTTTACTTACCTCCTAATTAAGAATTTCAATACTTTCTTTGGTAAAAGCCACTTCTACTGGAGAGCCCGCCATCAGGTCTTCCTCCTGCCAGAAGTTTAAAGGAAAATTAACCACTAAGTCTTTCAGTCCACCTCCTATTTCTATGTAGATTTTTATATAGAGGGGCAAATGGATAATATCTTTAACTTTACCTGGCAAAATGTTTTCCTGCCTCATCCCCTTTAGAGTATTAGGCTTATAAACCACTACTTCCTGAGGTTTAATCCAGAAAAAGATTTTTTCTTTGCTAGGTAGAGGTCTTCCATTGATAGCTTGGATAGAATGATTTCCCAAACCTATCTGTAGTCTTTTAGATTCAGGGATATGCTGCAGTATCTTTCCGCAATAAACATTCTCTGTACCCAAAAAATCAGCTACTAGTTTACTTTGGGGTGAGGAAAAAATTTCTCTAGGTTTGCCTAAGCGGATAATCTTTCCCTGGTGTAAAATAGCTACCCTATCCCCTAGGGTATAGGCTTCGCTATGGTCATGAGTTACACAGATAGTAGTAATCCCTAGCTGCCTTTGTAGAGACTTTAATTCCCGTCGTAAACTATGGCGGAGTTGAGCGTCTAAAGCACTAAAAGGTTCATCTAGGAGAAGCAAATGGGGTTGAATAACTAAGGCCCGGGCTAAAGCCACTCTTTGCTGTTGACCCCCGGAAAGCTGATGAGGATAGCGATCTGTTAGTTCTTTTAATTGAAGAATCTCCAGTAGTTCTTCTAGTTTTGTTCTATCCGCCTTTTCTCGGCGTACTTTTAAGCCGAAGAGAATATTATCTTCTACTGTTAAGTGAGGAAAAAGAGCATAGTCCTGAAAAACAATACCAATATTTCTTTCCAAAGGAGACCAACTATTAACACTACTTGCTCCATAATATACTTCTCCTTGGTCTGGCTTTTCCAAACCTGCTATTATCTCTAGAGTTTTACTTTTACCATGGCCAGAAGGGCCTAGGATAACTAAAAGTTCCCCTTCTTCCACTTCCAAATTTAACTTATCTAAAACTTTCTTTTTCTCATAGCTTTTTTCAATATCTACCATTCTTACATAGGCCATTGTCCTCACTCCTCAAGCTAAAATAAAAAAATCGTTTACCCACAGGAAAAAGACCATCCGGTTTAGCAATTATCTTTGCTCTCACCATTGAGACTTTCCCTTCATTGGGTAAACGATTTAATTCAATCACTAAACCTGGGCTATTACCTCTCCCATTTGCGATATATCATATCCTCCCATGCCTTCCACTTCATTGCGGAAATCGGGAGAAGATAAAACTTCTAAGAAAAGCTGAAAATGAGTTTTTTCTAAATCTTCTTTTCTAATCACTAGATCGTAGCGTTCTTTACTCAAAGGAATAAACTCCACATTTTTTACTTGCATAGCCCCTTTTTCTATTCCTACGCCAACATCGGCTTCTCCCCGGGCCACTCGGCTGGCTACTGCCAGATGGCTGTTTTCTTCAGTATTATAACCTGAAACAGAGTGATGATCTATTTCTAACTTCCTTAGCTTTTCATCTAGAAGGACCCGAGCTCCGGAGCCTTTTTCCCGGTTAATAAGAAGAATATCTTTCCTGTTAAAATCACTCCAATCTGTTATCCCCTTGGGATTACCCTTAGCTACATAGAAGCCAGCCATGCGATAAACTAAGTTAAAAATAACTGCTCTTTGCCCAGGCAGCAAGTGTCGGACAAAAGGAATATTGTATTGATCCAAGTCCCCATCCCAAAGATGAGCACTAGCTACATTAACATTACCTTTATAAAGAGCTGATAAACCTTCCATACTTCCCACATAAGAACGCAAAAAGCGAATTTGAGGCATTTTTCTTTCTAAATGACGGGTTAAACTATCCAAAACAATGTCTTGTCCACAAATGATTAACCCTTCCTCTGGGGAAAAGTGTTTCTCCATTGTTCTAGATACAGTGTTAGAGGTTATCTTTGGACACCCCTTAGCCTTTAATATGTACTGTTCTAAATCAGCAGGTTCCACCCTCACTTTACGTCCGATACGATAAGCAGTAAGCTTACCACTTTTAATTAGTTCATAAACAGTGAAGCGGGAAATCTTGAGGATTTTGGCCACTTCCTCCGGAGTATAAGCTATACTATCCGCCAACTAGCTTCACCTCAATCCTTATTTTTTCTAATTATAACATAATAAAAACAAAAAAGGAATAATTTTTCTTTGATTTTGTTAGTTTTAGTTTAGTTATGTTAGTTAATGTTGAGATGAGCAAAACATAAAAAAACCGTGAAGGAATACAGGATTGCTCCTGCATACACTCCACGGGTCTTCAGCAGAGTTTATTTTAAATAGACACCAATTCCAGTTAAAACTTTTTCGTTATTCTACAGTTACGCTTTTGGCCAAATTCCGTGGTTTATCAATGTCACAGCCTCTTTCTTTGGCTACATAGTAGGAGAGAAGCTGTAAAGGTAAGATAGATAAAACTGGTTTCAGAATATCCAGGCAGTTAGGAATAGTGAAAACAGCATCTACGCTCTTAGCCATTTCTTCTGCATCATCTTCGGATACTACTGCTAGTACTTGAGCTTCTCTAGCTTTTACTTCTTTAATATTACTTAGAGTCTTCTCAAAAACATCTTTCTGAGTAGCTAAAGCAATGACTGGAATGTCTTTTTCAATTAAAGCCAGGGTCCCGTGTTTTAATTCTCCGGCAGCATAAGCCTCAGAATGGATATAAGAGATTTCTTTAAGCTTTAAAGATCCCTCCATAGCTACCGCATAATCTAAACCCCTACCTAGGAAAAACAAATCTTCATGATTGGCAAATCTCTTAGCAATTTCCCTGATTTCTTCTTCTTTATCTAGTACCTCCTCCACTTGGCTAGGTAGTGTTCTTAGAGCATCAATGATTGCTGCAATCTTGTCAGCTGGTAGGGTATTTCTCACTTCTGCCAAACGAAGAGCAATCATATACATAGATAGAATCTGGGTTAAATAAGCCTTAGTAGAAGCAACAGCAATCTCCGGTCCAGCCCAGGTATAAAGAACATCATCCGCTTCCCGAGATACAGAGCTACCTACTACGTTAGTAATGGCAATAACTCTAGTACCTCTTCTTTTAGCCTCCCTTAGGGCTGCTAAGGTATCGGCAGTTTCTCCGGATTGACTGACTACAATCATTAAATCATTTTCTCCCATAATCGGGTTTCTATAGCGAAACTCAGAAGCAACATCTACTTCTACCGGTAGTCTTACTAAATCTTCTATGAGATATTTACCAACTACCCCGGCATGATAAGCAGTACCACAAGCTACGATAAATACTTTATTCAGCTTTTTAATGCTCTCAACAGCCATGGTAATTTCTTTTAGTTCTACCGAACTAGCCCCTTCTGCTAACCGACAGATCATGGTGTCCCTTAAAGCCTTAGGTTGTTCATGGATTTCTTTCAGCATAAAATGCTCATAACCGCCTTTTTCTGCTGCTTTAGCATCCCATCTTACTTCCATTATCTCTTTTTCAATCTTTTGATTCTCCGAGTTATAAATAGTCACTCCATCTTTAGTAATAACCCCGATTTCTCCATCTTCCATAATCAAAGCCTTTTTAGTGTAATTTAGAAAAGCTGGAATATCAGAAGCAATGAAATATTCTTCCTCACCTAAACCAATAACTAGGGGACTATCTTGGCGGGCCACCACTATCTTATCCGGTTCCCCTTCATAGACTACCGCTAAAGCGTAAGAACCTCTAAGCTTTGTAATAACCTCTTGTACTGCCTTTTTTAAGTCTCCTTTGTAATAATGGCGCAATAAATGGGGTACTACTTCCGTATCAGTTTCTGATTGGAAAACATAACCTTGGCCTTGTAACCACTCTTTAATAGCAATATAGTTTTCAATAATCCCATTATGCACTACCGCAAAATCCCTTTTGCCATCAGTATGAGGGTGGGAGTTAAGATCAGACGGTTTACCGTGAGTGGCCCAACGAGTATGACCGATCCCCATAAAACCGCAAACAGGTTTTTCCTCAATAACCTTTTGTAATTCACTTAAACGTCCAACTTTTTTCCGAACTTCTATTTCTTTTTCTTCTAAAACCGCAATTCCTGCAGAATCATAGCCTCTATATTCTAATTTACTTAAACATTCTAAAAGAATAGGTGCCACTGGTTTACTACCAGTATACCCAACAATGCCACACATTTGTGTTAACCCCCTTAGACCTAATTTGTGCCGCTGAGATTTCTTTGTCCTTATAATCACTTATAAGTTTTGTAAATCCCTTACAGCTGCGGCTCGCTGGAGAGTATCCGCCGATTTTCGATAAACTCTCTCCTCGTCAGCTTACATTAAAGCTCAGGCGCTTTTGGTTTTTTTCTCCTCACTTTCCTCATTAACCACCCCCTTTAAGAAGATAGAAAACGCAGTTTTAGAACTAATTAGGCTCTAGAACTACGTTTCACACCTTTATCTATGCTTGTTTTGCCTCTATCACTGCCACAATTTCTTGGGCTAAATCTTGTAATTCTTCTTGTTTTTCCCCTTCTACCATCACCCTAACTAAAGGTTCCGTACCAGAAGGTCTAATTAAGGCTCTTCCCCGACCAGCTAATTTCTCTTCCACCTTTTTAATAGCTTCTTGTACTTCTGGAAGCTTCATAACCTGGTCTTTATCCTTTACTCTAACATTAACTAACAATTGGGGTAACCGCTTCATTTGGGAAGCTAATTCTGATAGGGATTTTTTCTTTTCCTGCATTACAGCCAGCAGCTGCAAAGCGGTAATAATACCATCTCCGGTAGTATTGTGCTCTAAAAAGATAATATGGCCAGACTGTTCACCACCCAAGGATGCATTAGTCTCTTTCATTCCCTCTAGCACATATCTATCCCCAACCTTTGTCTCTATAAGTTTCACCCCAGTTTTTTCAAAGGCTATTTTTAAACCCAGGTTAGTCATCACTGTTACTACTAGGGTATCATTCTTCAGCTGTCCTTTTTCCCAAAGGTACAAACCACAAATGGTCATAATATGGTCTCCATCCACCAGGTGGCCATTTTCATCCACGGCGATTATTCTATCTGCATCGCCATCATGGGCTATCCCTAAATCAGCCTTTTGCTTAATCACCGCTTGCTGTAAGGCTTCAGGATGGGTAGAACCACAATCCTTGTTAATGTTTACTCCGTCAGGCTGACAGTTGATAGTAATCACCTCTGCCCCTAATTCCCGAAAAATCCTTGGAGCCAACTGAGAGGCCGCACCGTTTGCACCATCCACTACAATTTTTAGGCCCTTCAAATCCTGCTTGATAGTGCTTTTAGCATGTTGTACATAAAGGTCATGTCCATCCTCTATCCGATAAACCCTGCCTACTGCTCCAGCCACTGGCTGAGGATATTGAATGGGATTAAAAATCAGTTTTTCGATGGCCATTTCCTTTTCATCCGGTAATTTAAAACCATCCCCGCCAAAGAATTTAATCCCATTATCCTCTACAGGATTATGGGAAGCAGAAATAACTATTCCCGCATCTGCTTCTAATCTTCTAGTTAAAAAAGCAATAGCAGGAGTAGAAATTACTCCTACTAGTAATACATCTACACCCAAAGAGCAAATGCCTGCTACCAAAGCTGCCTCTAGCATGTCACCAGAAATTCTTGTATCTTTTCCAATAACAATTTTACTACGGCGACCTTCCTTAGTTAAGATATAAGCTCCTGCTCTTCCTAATTCAAAAGCTAACTCCGGGGAAAGTTCTTGATTAGCTACACCCCTTACCCCATCTGTTCCAAACAATTTTCTCACAACTACCCCTCACTTTATCACTTAAGATAGTAAGTCTAATTCATTATATTCTACTGTGCTTTACTTTGTCAACTCTTACTAATATATGGCCAAGAAGCTAGCTTAGTTCTTTTTCTTCACTGTTAAAAGGATTTGGTCTGGAGTTACTCTGTTAAGCTTTACTCCCGTCGGTAAATTTACCTGGGGCTTCAGGTAAAGATTCCCCTCCTCAGTTACCGTCCCGCCATTAACTATTACCCTAAGGTCTCCTACATTGACCTTATCTAAAGAGTCCTGCTGTCCCTCCACTTCTAAATCAACTTTTTCTGGAGTAATCTTTCCCTGCCATGGAACCGGTAGATTTTCTAAGACCACGGGTATTTGAGAGAAGGTTCTGGTTTGGCTGCTGGCTCCAATGGTCACTAAAAGCTTTATTCTTCTATTATCCAGTAAGCCTATACCTTCGGGCAGGACTACCCGAATATCTTGTTGCAAGCTACTAGTAATTCCAGTTAAATTTACATTTTCTGTAGACAGGAAGTTGACTTTAGCTAATTGTGAAGCCGAACCCGTAACCCTTAAAAAGGCTGGATTAGTAATCACCTTCACCACCTCATATCCAGTAGCAGGGTGCCCCACTAAATTAGGATTAACCGGCACTTGTTTGGTAGGAAGGGTATTAATACTAACCTTAGTAAATCTAGGAACTACTTCTACCCCTTTCACTATTTGACCTAATCGGTTAACTGGTACTAACTTTCCCTCAGCTTGAATATTTCCGCCTACCTCATTTAAGCGGACTACTGCTAAAGCTAAGACTACAGCCCCTACTTTTTGACGGGGCCCTTTAATTGTTACCTCTTTTTCTTCCGCAGAAGCCCTAGCCACAGCATCTCTTTCGAGAATATCTCCTTTTACTTGAGGAGCTACTGGCACTGTTTTGCTCACCACGGCCTCCAAACCGATCTTGATTCTATCTGGCTTTACCTCAGCTATTTCTACTGTTACTGGTGCTTCAACTTTAACAGGCAGAAAATATTGTCCTTCTCTAATTCCCTTTAAATCTAGATAAGCTTTAATCTGAGTATTTCGTAAAGCCAAAACATTTTCCCTCACTCCACTAACTCTTACCTCTATGGAATCTAATGGTTCTGCCACCGTTAAACCACTAGCTAAGGAACGATACTCCAGATTAATATTAAAAGTTCTTTGAATTCGAGGACTCTGCTCATTAACCACATACAACCAGAGAATGAGAGCCAGAAGGAAAGCAAATACTTTCACATATAAATCCTTTTCTAAAAACTTATTCATCTTTAGGCTCCCTCCACTTTTTAAAATAGAAGGCCAAGGAGTTTTTAGGCTGGTAATAATCTTGTAATACTTGCTGTAAACTTTTTTCGTCTAGAAATCTTTTTAAAGAACCGCCTTCAGCTAAGGAGATAATTCCGGTTTCCTCAGAAACAATAATCACTAAAGCATCTGTTTCTTCACTTAGACCCAATCCAGAACGATGACGGGTTCCTAATTCCTTACTAATGCTAGAATTCTCTGTTAGAGGTAAAAAGCAGCCGGCCGCTGCAATACGATTGCCTCTAATAATCATAGCCCCATCGTGAAGAGGAGTGTTGGGGATAAAAATATTACCTAACAATTGGACTGAAAGCAAAGCATCAATAGCAATACCTGTTTCTATGAAATCCTTTAGTCCAGTATTTCTCTCTAAAACAATCAGAGCACCTATTCTATTTTTAGCTAGGTTTAAGACCCCTTGAATAATCACCTCTGCCGTCTTACGGGTATCCAGGGCTTCTTCTTTACTAAGAAAAGGCAAAGGCTCTGTCAATATTTTTCCCCGGCCCAACTGCTCCAACGTTCTTCTTAACTCCGGTTGAAAGACTACTGGTAGAGCTACCAACACTACAGTGATAGTATTCTTCAGCAGCCAATTAACAGTGTAAAGCCCCAGCCACTTACTGACGGCAGAGGCAACAAAAATAACAGCCAACCCCTGAATGAGCTGTACCGCTTTGGTACCCCGAATGAGCAAAATTAGTTTGTAAAGCACAATAGCTACGATTAGAATGTCTAGAATATCTAATAAACGAATATTAATTATTGGTATCATAATATTCTCTTTCCACTCCTCTTTTTTGTCAATCTCTTCCTATTATTTTCTCCAGGCAGAAGAAAATACCTCTTAGAAAAAGAAAACCTTATACCATAGGCATAAGGTTAACGGCGGCTTTTTTTCTCACTAATAGATAAAGCTTGTTGATGTGCCTGTTCTTCAATGAAATTATCTAATTCAGCCAAAGTTCCATCTCCATATTTCTCCTTTAAAGCACTACCTATTAGCAAGTCTGTAAACCAAGGATTTTTTGGTAGAATAGGGCCATGAAGATAGGTTCCATAAGCATTTTTGTATACAGCTCCCTCCCCCTTATCTTCTCCGTTATTGCCGTTACCATAAACTATCTTTCCTAAGGGAACAGTATGACCGCTAAGATAGGTTCTTCCAGAATGGTTTTCAAAGCCCACTAAAGTTCTCTTTTGTCCCGCTACCTGGCTTTCCATGACTACATTACCAATCATTCTTCTCTTTCCCGGTTCTGTCCGAGCTTGGAATAGTCCATTACCAGGCAAAACATCTCCGGTTCCAGTTTTATAATATTCTCCTAACAGCTGATATCCTCCACAGATAGCTAAAAGAGTAGTTCCTTTCTCTACCGCCTCTTTTAGCCTTTCGCCTTTACCCTCCTGTAAATCGTGACAAACCAATTTCTGCTCTTTATCTTGACCGCCGCCAAAAAAAATAAGGTCATATTGATTAAAATCCCATTGGCCCCCAATACTGATTTCCTCTAATTCTACTTCTATACCTCTCCACAGGCAGCGCTGTTTTAAAGCCAAAATATTTCCCCGGTCACCATAAATAGACATCAAATCCGGGTAAAGATGAGCAATCCTCAGTTTCATACCTAGTCCTCCCAATAGTTTTTTAGATAGCCTTTTTTCTGAATTATGTCCCGCATTTCCAACATAGCCGTATAGGTAGAAAGAATATACAGATTCTCTCCTGAAGGTAACATGGCCAGAGTTCTCTCTAAACCATCTTTTAAGTTTTTATCCAAACTAATTTTTTCACTGGCTAAACCAGCATACTTTAGTCTTAAAGCCATATCTCCTGCCCTTAGTCCACTGGTAACAGCAAAATTTATTTCATTGCGGGCTAAGAGCAAACCCTCAAAGTCCACATCCCAAAGCCAGGAAATATCCTCTCCGTCAGCATAGTTATCGTTAATACAAATTAGTAAATTCTTTGGCTTCTTATCTATGAGCATTGTCCGTAATACTTCATTAAATCCAGTAGGATTTTTGACTAGAATTAGTAAAGCTGGGTTTTTAGGGAATTCAATCTGTTCCATCCGACCAAAGGCTGGTAAAAAGCTTTCCAACCCGCTTTTTATCTCCTCTAAGCTAAGTCCTAGCATCAGGGAACAGCCAATAGCGCCTAAGGCATTATAAACATTATATAATCCAGGTAGGTTAATGGTTACTCCAAAATCACCCTGAGGAGTGCTAACATTAAAGGAAGTAGTAGTAATATTTTTAAACTCTAAATTGCTAGCAAAGATAGATGGCTTAGGTCGAAAGTTACCACAGTGATTACATTTATATTTACCCAAATGTCCATAAAAAACTGTGCTATAATCATAAAGCTCACCACAATGAACACAATACTTTACATCTGCAGCCTGGACAATATCCGTTAAAGGCAGAGCTTCATCCTCTATACCATAATAAATTACTTTTTGCTCTACATCTTGCCCTAAGTTAGCCACTAATGGATCATCAGCATTTAATAGAATAGTCCCTTGGTAGTCAATATTAGGTAAAGAACGTTTAATTAAACTGGCCGTATAATCTAACTCTCCATAACGATCTAACTGATCCCGAAAGAAATTAGTGACTAGCATAATTTGAGGTTTAATCTCCTTACTAGCCAAAGGTACTGTAGCTTCATCCACTTCAAATAAACCCATTTCTGCTTTTAGATTACCCAAAAGATTACAGGAACCAACCAAAGAAGTAGTTAAGCCGGTAATTAAGTTAGCTCCTGATTTATTATGAGTCAATTTCCTACCAGATTTCTTCAGGATATGGGCTATCATATTACTAGTGGTAGTCTTGCCATTAGTTCCACTAATCATCACTGTCCCCTGACTAAAACCCCGCGACAGCTTAGCTAGTACCTGAGGATCTATTTTTCTCATTATGCGTCCTGGGTAGGTAGATCCTGCCCCTAAACCTAGTACTCTACTTAAAGAACTAATGGTCTTTCCAGCCCAGACCGCTGTAACTAACCTGGCACTTTCCACAAAAATTCCCCCTTAAATCTCCCTAAAATATTATCTGACATTCATTCTTATTAATCAACTAATTCTATTATACCAAGAAAAAAATTAATAGCAATTCTCTCTATTTCCACTTAATACTTCGCACTGCCGAAGAAATAACCCCTAGTACACTTATTCCTGCGCCTAACCAAAGAGTTTGAGCTAATCCATGAATAAAAGCTAACTTATAAGGTAAACCAGCTTGGAGATCTAAGTTTAGAAATCTACCGAAAATAGCTACAGATAACGCTATTCCCATTAACATTCCCACATTACGGTAAGTAGCAATCATTCCCCCTACTACCCCCAATTTATTTCTAGGCACACTACCCATAATAGCACTATTATTAGGAGAATTAAAGAGAGCACTACCCATGCCAAAAAGAAAGAGTTTGCTGATTACCTCTAAAGGGGAAGAATGAGTAGTAAGTTGGGTAAGCAGAATCAGGGCCAATCCCATAATAGACATGCCACTGCAAGTTAAAATAATGGGGCCAATTTTATCAGACAGTCTACCACTTATGGGTGCAAGGACTGCTAAAGCTAAAGGCAGGGGCGTCATCATTAGACCAGTTTGAGCAGGATTATAACCTAGAACATGATCTAAATAAAACGGCATTAGGATATTTAAAAAGAATAAGAGGATAAAAGAAATTAGTCCAGCTAAATTGCTGGCAGCAAAAAAAGGATCTCGGTAAAGATCTAAGTCGATAATAGGAGCTTTAGATCTTTTTTCATTAAAGATAAAAAAAACTAAAAAGAAGAAACTAGTTAGAAAAAGCAGCATAATCTGCACAGAACTCCAACCTAGTTTATTGCCTTGGGCCAGGCCTAAAAGAAAAGAGACAATTCCACCGGCAAAGAAAACAGCCCCTAAAAAGTCAAAATCCCCCTCTACTCTAGCTTGAGTTTCTTCCTTTAGAACATAAGACCCTAAAAAAAAGCCTAAAATTCCGATAGGAAGATTAATAAAAAAGATAGCCGGCCAACTAAAGTGGCTGATCAAAAGCCCCCCAACACTAGGGCCAGTGAGGCTGCCTGCCGCAACAATAGCTCCGGTGGAACCTAAAGCGCGCCCCCGCTGATTACTAGGAAAGGCAGCAGTAACTAATCCCATGTTATTAGCCATCATCATGGCTGCACCCATCCCTTGAATAATCCTACTAACTATTAGAAAGGGAACATTATGAGCTAAACCACAAAGGGTAGAGCCCAAAATAAAGATTAAAAAACCATAAACATAAATCTTTTTTCTCCCCATTCGATCCCCTAAATTACCAAAGATAGGTAAAGCGCTGGAAATAGTCAAAAGGTATGTTGTTACCACCCACTGCAAGAAGTTTAAATTGGTCTTCAACTCCCGGGCAATAGTGGGTAGAGCCACATTTACTATACTACTGTCTAGGGTAGCCATAAAGGTTCCTAGACCTACAACAGCGAAAACTATCCAGGAATAAGAAGAATGCTGTTGGATTTTTTCTCTGCTTATCATTTTTCTACTCCTTTGTGGAAAAAAGCTGCTAGTACTAGCAGCTTTTTTCCCTTCATATCTTATTATAAACCATATCCCGCCTCTTCTAAGATGGCTAGAAGTTGCTGCCTTTTTTCTTCCATTCCAGACTCTCTTAAAACCCCACACTTTTCCAGACTAACTTCTTGAGCGGCAACCTTGGCGGCAAAGGCTAAACAAGCTCCTTGCCCACAACGTCGGCAGTTGGTTTGAGGTAGATAATTATAGATCTCCAAAGCAGTTAAGGGTTTGTTAGATTCTAAGGTTGGTTCTATTGTTTCCTTATTCTGCTCCGTTTCATTCACTATTTCTTGGCACCAAGTAAAAAAATCTTGGGCTTGATCCAAATCCTCCAGATAGGTTACAGCTATTTTTCTAGCATGAATAGTCAAAATATGCAAGTCTTGCTTCATGGTTATAGTACCAGCCGCTTTGTTATAAAGAACACTCTTTCCTCTTTGCCTTAAAGCAGTAACTAAATAAGGAAGTAAGTTGGCCAAATCAGCAGAAGTCTTCCCAATAACTTTGATTCTTTCTGGATGAAGATTACAAGGTAGAATAGTCTCTACATCTACTTTCTCTAAAAACATTTTCCTCTTCCTTTCTAGGCATTCTTATCCCTAATATTTATTTTACCTTGGTTAGCCAGAAAAGAAAAGACTCTCTTCCTTTGCAAATAAAAGAGCAGTAGTTTTTCTATAATATAAAATATAGTTAAATACATTTAAGGAGTAAATGAATGATGCTAAAAACTAAAAAGCTAGTTCTTAGAGCTTTGGTCCTAGCTATCTTAATAGTGCTATCTTTTGCCTATTATCAGGCAAAATGGTCTAGTATTTTGGACAATTCTCCTAAGTCTCAACAAATTTATAATAATAGAAGAGTTCTAGTAATTGCGCCTCACCCTGATGATGAGGCCTTAGGCTGTGCCGGAATCATCTATCAAACCTTACAGCAGGACAAGAAGATTAAGGTAGTTATCATGACCAACGGTGACAGCTTCGGTCGAGCAGCTACTGTTAATTTTCCTTTAGCAAAATCTAGAACAGAACGGTATCTTAGCTTAGGTAAAGCTAGACAGGAAGAAAGCATTCAAGGCTTAAAAAGATTGGGTCTAACGGAAAAAGACATAATTTTTCTTAATTATCCGGATAAAGGAATGTCTAGTATGTGGTCTAAAAACTGGGACCAGAATCATCCTTATTTCAATGGTAACACTAAATTAGACCATCCGGCAAAAGATCTAAGGAACTATAAGGAGAACTCTCTCTATACAGGTTTGAATGTTGTGCAGGATCTAGATAAGATTATTACCAGTTACCAACCTACGGATATTTATTATCCTCACCCCAATGACCTTCATGCCGATCATTGGGCTACTAACTGCTTTGTTAAATATATTCTAACGAAAAATGAGCTAAAAGTTCGGGAACATCTTTATTTAGTTCATTGGAGAATCTGGCCTACCATTTGGGTAGTAAAAAACAGGAATAAATTGTCACCACCTAAAATTCTGACAAAAACGGGAACAGAATGGACAGAGGTTCCCCTTACTCCTAATGAAACCCATCTAAAAAAGAGTGCTATTCTGGCCTATAAAACTCAAATTAAAGTTATGGGTCACCTACTCCTTTCTTTCGCCCGGGCCAATGAGTTATTTGGCAGCTATCCTAACTTAACTTTACCTAAAAAAAATAGTCAATTGCTAATTTCCGACCCGGTAGGTGATGGCTGGGATCATAATTTTAATGCCAGTGGAGATATAGGTGGAATTTATGGCAATATTACTGAAGATAAATTGAATTTGCTCTTAACCACTAAGGCTAACATTAGCCCCAAAATTACTTATTATCTGCACCTACGTTTTATTGGAGAAAAGAAGGGAATATATCCTGTTGATTTTTTGATTAAAAATGGTAAAATTAATTTACTACCATTAACTGAAAAATCCTTGACTAATATTAATGGCTTAGACCTGCTAATTAAAAAAAATGAAATCCACCTAGGCCTACCTCTAAGCTCTTTACCAGCCTTTAGTCATCTTTATCTTAATGGTGAAACTAGGAAGACTAAAACTTTAATTGATAAAACCGCCTGGCGAATGTTAGATATAAAATAGTAGGAGGAGATAAATGAAGACCAAAATAAAAAGTTTCTTAATTTTCTTTATGCTAATAATCCTATCAATGCTGTTGCTAATAGGCCTTAACTATTTTAAAGTGATTAGTTTTCCTTATCCCCTAGAGCAGATAGAAACTCTTGGAAAGAATAACCGCATTCTTGTTATTGCTCCCCATTGTGATGATGAAACCCTAGGTCCAGGAGGAATTATTTACAAAGCATTAAAAGAAGGAAACCAAGTTCAGGTAGTATTAATGACTAATGGTGACGGTTTTACTACGGCAGCAGATCTTAACTTTCCTATAGATAAGTCGGAAAAAGGTAGATTTTACCATTTGGCTCTTCTTCGCCAGAGTGAGTCCATTAAAGCCCTGAAGATACTAGGGCTACCTGAAGAAAATATTATTTTCTTAGGTTATCCTGATGGAGGATTATCGAAACTTTGGTTTAACAATTGGGATAAAGATAAACCCTATTTTAATCCTCACATCAAATCTGACTATTCCCCTTATGCTCGTAACTATACTCTTAAAGCTCTTTATACTGGCTGTGATGTAGTAGAAGATCTAACGAAGGTCATTAAAGACTATCACCCTACCATAATCTATTATCCTCATCCTAATGATCAACATCCTGATCATTGGGCTACTAATGCCTTTACTAAGTATATTCTCACTAGGGAGGATATAAATACAGGGGAAAATCTCTATTTAGTCCATCGGGGACTTTGGCCTACTAGTTTGGTTATACCCAAGGAGGAAGGTCTATTACCCCCCGAGTCCCTGGCCAATATAGGAACAGATTGGGAGAGATTCCCTTTAGATAGCAATGAGCAGGAGCATAAAAAAAGAGCACTTTTAGCTTACAACTCCCAAGTAAAAGTCATGAAATATTTTCTAATGGCCTTTGTCCGCTCTAATGAGCTATTTGGTTCTTACCCTAATCTAAGCTTACCAAAAGAACATGAAAAATTACTTATTGAAGATCCTTCTGGGGATTCTTGGACTACCAGAACTCAGAAAGATGGAGATATCACTGGCATTTATGGCTATATATTAGGTGATAAGCTAAAGCTTAAACTTACCTTAGAAGGTCCCCCAAGACATGCTCTGGACTACCAAATACATTTAGTGCTTTTGGGCCCAAATAAAACAACTAGTAGGGCAGACATTATCATCAATAAAAAACTGACTGTTATTGATCATTACTCTCAAGAATCCCTTGGTAAAATCCCTAACCTAAAAACAGAAATTACGGAAACCGGAATTTATCTCACCTTGCCTTTAAGCTCATTGCCTTCATTCCAGTATCTCTTTCTCAATGCCGAAAGCAGAAAAACTACTAAACTGTTGGATAAAACCGCTTGGCGAATGTTAAAAAGAGGTTCCTGATAAAAATCAGGAACCTCTTTACTTAGTTTATTCAGCTAATTCACCC
>Ga0079098_1034114_pt1 | contig 24459 bp, 16 predicted proteins | sample ADurb_H2B_01_Slu_FD_74559 | JGI IMG/M metagenome (GOLD analysis project Ga0079098, IMG submission 74559) | Active sludge microbial communities from Illinois, USA, of municipal wastewater-treating anaerobic digesters - ADurb_H2B_01_SludgeMetaT... | ecosystem: Engineered > Bioreactor > Anaerobic >...
GAGAATTCCCCCTCTAAATGGAGGGTGTGAGGTGTTGAAGAATTCCCCGTCTAAAGAGCAGATAGTGAGTTGTTGGAGAAATCCCCCTCTAAATGGGGGGCGTGAGGTGTTGGAGAATTCCCTCTCTAAATGGGGGCGTGTCGCCAGAGGGGGTAATTAGGTCACGCCCAGGCGGGCTCGGATAAAGCAGTTTAGTGATATCATTGACCCAGAAATTGGGAACCACCAGCCAGGCACCGCGCCTTGCTGGAGTTGTCAAAGTTGGTCGATTAAGCAAATCAGAAACGATTAAGGAAGGTTTATGAACGTTGCTACCTACATTTTTGGATGGGTTATGGCAACCCTGCTCGGGGCTGTCTTCCACCTTTGGAAAGATGGGGGTTTTTGGAAACTGGTTATCTATATTGTTCTCAGCTGGATTGGTTTCTTTTTGGGTCATCTCATTGCCAAAAGTGCTGGTTTCAACTTCATGAACGTCGGTTCCCTCTATCTTGGCGGGGGAATTATTGGCAGCATCATCATACTCTTCGCCGGTCACTGGTTCAGTCGGATCGAATCCTTCCCCGGGCAGAGTAAATAGGGATGATTACTTCACCAATCGAGTCAAGCAACTTCGCCTGCGAGGGAGACCTGGTTCAGTTGCAGGGTGCAGGTTACAAGAGCCATCTGCTGCGCCTGGAAGCAGGTGCTGTGCTGCAAACCCATCGGGGAGTCATCCGCCATGACGACATTATTGGTCAAAAATGGGGCAGCCGGCTTGAGTCACACCAGGGCAACCCCTTCTACCTGCTACAGCCGGGGATTGCTGACCTCATCAAGAACATCAAGCGCACCACCCAGATCATGTATCCGAAAGAAATTGGCCAGGTCCTCATCACCATGGGGATCGGTCCGGGTATGCGCGTGCTGGAATGTGGCAGCGGCTCTGGCGGATTGACTACCGCTTTCGCGTATATGGTCGGTGATAGCGGGCATGTTTATTCCTATGAACGCAAGCAGGAAATCCAGGTGCTTGCCATCAAAAACCTGGAACGGGTCGGCCTGATTGACCGGGTGACTTTCAAAGTAGGAGATGCCTCGGAAGGGTTTTCTGAGGAAAACGTCGACGCGCTTTTCCTGGATTTACCAAATCCATATGATTACCTGGCTCAGGCACGCGCAAGCCTCAAACCTGGCGGATACCTGGGTATGCTTGTGCCAACCGTGAACCAGGTGCAGCTCTGCCTGCATTCGCTTACGCACAACAACTTCGCCTTTGTGGAAGTGGTCGAAGTGCTTGTGCGTTACTACAAAACCGATTGGGAACATCTTCGCCCGGTGGATCGTATGATCGCACATACCGGATTTTTGTTGTTTGGAAGGGCGGTTGAACGCCTGGGTCTGGAAAAATCAGAGGATGCTGAACCTTCCGAGCTTGAAGAGACAGAGGATGCGCTTTGAGCGGCAGTCTTACCTTACCACATGACCTTGTAGCCCGCCTCCAGGCACATGCCGAGCAATCTGACCAGATGGATAGCGGTTGGCTGAATCTTGGTCCGCGCCGCCTTCATTCGGCGGCTGTGCTCGTCCCACTGGTTTGGGAAAAAGGCCAATGGCACCTGCTTTTTACCCGACGCACGGACAACCTGGGAGACCACAGCGGTCAGGTCTCTTTTCCTGGCGGCGCCTGGGAAGAGCAAGATGGCGACCTGGAACGGACTGCCCTGCGCGAAGCCTGGGAGGAAGTGGGTATTGATCCAGCCTCCGTGGCAGTGCTCGGCAAGATGGCACGTTTCAATATGGTCTCGTATTTTCAGGTCACACCAGTGGTTGGTGTGGTCGCTTGGCCTTTTGAGCTGAAAATCAACGCAAGCGAGGTGGCACGGGCTTTCATTGTGCCGCTCGATTGGCTCGCCGACCCCCGGAATTACCAATTCAGACCGCGCCAGTTTAAAGGCCAAACTTTGAGAATCCTATATTACAACGATTACGATAAGGAGACCATCTGGGGTGCCACCGCTCAGATTACTCAGGAATTCCTGCGTCTTATTCAAAACTGATCCACTGAAAGGGAAAAATCCCCGAAGATTTGTTACTATCATAAAACAAAACGACCGCTTTTACAGCGGTCGTTTTTGAACCTGAGAAGCATGCGATTAGGCAGTTTCTTCTTCTTCGGTCTTCTTGCCCTTTTCAACTACCGCGGGTTCACCAGTGACACTTTCAACAGCGGGAGCTTCGACCTCTTCGGCAGCAATGTATCCAACCGAAACGATCACTTCGGATTGGTCGGTGAGAATGGTAATATTCTCGCCCAAGTTGAGATCAGCAATTGTGATGGAATCTTCAGGGGTCTTGATTCCACTGACGTCTACCAGGACACGCTCGGGCATATCCTGAGGGAAGCATTCGATTTCGATTTCGTTCAGACTGTGATTGAGCAGATAAATCGGGTTTTCAAGCACAGGGGCTTCACCTGTAAGCTCAAGTTCGACTGCGGCGCGCATTTTCTCGGTCATCGAGACAGCCAGAAAATCCAGGTGCGTCAGAGTACCGTACAGAACATCGCGCTGGCGATCGCGTACAAAGGCTTTGATTTTGTCCCCGGCGACATCAACGGTCACGAGGGTAGTGGGGGTGATGCTGGCCATCTGGTGCGAAACCGTGTGGCGATCCATCTGGATGGCCTGGCTCTCGACTCTGTGTCCGTAAATTACGCCGGGCAGAATGCCGGCGCGGCGCAACTGGGAAACCTGTTTTCCCTTGATTGTGCGCTTTTCAGCTTTGATAACGATTTCTTCTTGTTTAGTCATTTTTCCTCCGGGCGCCTCTCACCATGTTTCAGGTTACCCTCGCCCATAAATTTACCGGGTAAACCGGCAACTTTTAAGTTTACCCAGTCCCTCTTCATGCGTCAAGGGTCGCGCATTAGTTGTTGTGCATTAGTTGTACCGCATTAGTTCATCTAAAATGTTACTGAAATGCTATCGTTAGCTCAACTGATAATGTTACCGAGGTAAATGTGAGTCAGTGAGTCAGGATACCCTGTACTGGTGGAGTGAGCGAAGCAGACAGAGATTGTATAATATTCACAGGTTATTTATTCGCGATCGGAGATACTATGTGCGGAAGATTTACCATGGCGCTTGACTCAGATGACGTGCGCACGCAGCTTGCGCTAGGGCAAATGCCGCTCGATTGGGCGCCGCGCTACAACATCGCCCCTTCGCAGGAAATTGCCTGCGTGCCTTTTGCGGAAACCCGCTCAGTTCATTGGTTTCGCTGGGGGTTGGTGCCCTTCTGGGCGAAGGATCCGTCGATTGGCAACGGCATGATCAACGCGCGAGCCGAATCAGTGGCTGAAAAGCCAGCATTCCGCAATTCCTTCAATAATAAACGCTGCCTAATCCTTGCTGATGGCTTTTACGAATGGCGTAAGGGTGGAAAATCGTCGGTTCCCTTCTACTACAGTTTGCGCAGTGGTGAGGCTTTTGCCTTTGCAGGTCTGTGGGACGATTGGGAACCCAAAGGGGTCAATTCAGAGCCTGGTCTCCCCGGACTGACCACTTGCACCATCATCACTACCGAAGCAAATTCACTGGTTGCCGAGGTGCACCCGCGTATGCCAGTCATTCTCAAAGGGCAGGCGATGTGGGATTGGCTATCGGAACCTGATGGGAAGAGACGGCTGAGTTTGCTCAAGCCTTTTGATTCCCAACTGATGCAAGGTTGGGAGGTCAGCCGCGCGGTCAACAACCCGGCGCAGGATGATGCTTCGCTTATCCAGCCAGTAGGCGGCGATCTATTGAGTTGATTATGAGTACCTATCAAGTGGCTGAGCCCAATGTTCTTTCCTGCATGCCGGTCGTTGAATCGTGTAGAATTACCTATGCAATCTGCTGGAGGTAATGCTCCCAGCTAATGCTAACCTTCCTGGAGAAGCTATGAAAAAGCGTGTCTTGCCAGTAATTCTTCTGTTTGTTGCCAGCCTGGTCCTGGCTGCATGCAAAGCCAAGACCACTCTGACCGAATCTGCTGAAATATCCACCCAACCTACTGCTGGAGCGACTGAACACGTCGCTATAGAACACACTCCAGAGACTGAGTCCAGCCAGGGATGGTGGAACGGCGTGGTTTTTTATGAAATCTTTGTCCGCTCGTTTAAGGATAGCAATGGGGATGGCATTGGTGACTTCCGCGGAATCATTGAAAAGCTCGACTATCTCAATGATGGTGATCCCAACACCGACACTGACCTTGGGATCAGCGGGATTTGGCTGATGCCGATCTTTCCTTCGCCCTCTTATCATGGCTATGATGTGACCGATTACCAAGCGGTGAACCCTGATTATGGCACATTGCAGGATTTTCAGGATTTGGTGGAAGCCTGCCACGAACGCGGGATTCGTGTGATCATCGACTTTGTCGTCAATCACACCTCTTCTGAACACCCATGGTTTTTGAGCGCGAAGGATAAAGCCAGTGAGTACCGAAACTGGTACGTCTGGTCGGACGTTGTGCCCTCGCAGCAAGGACCTTGGGGGCAGAATGCCTGGTATCAATCGAGTGGTAGTTTTTATTATGCGCCTTTTTGGAGCGGCATGCCCGATCTGAATTACAAAGAGCCAAAGGTGACCGAGGCAATGTATGATGCCACCAAATTCTGGCTGGATATGGGCGTGGATGGTTTCAGAGTGGATGCGGCTCGCTACCTGGTGGAAGATGGTGTCACTCTGCAGGACTCAAAGGGTTCGATAGAGTGGTTCCAAAAATGGCGTGAATACTACCTGGGTATCAATCCCCAAACCTATACTGTAGGGGAAGTGTGGACGGACACCCAGATCATTGCCAAGTACGGTCAACCCACTCGCGGCATGCAGGAATACTTCATGTTCGACCTGGCAGCGGATATTCTGGGGGGATTGTATTCCCCTGATCCCTCGCGCATCATGGCATCGTACCTGGAGAGTCTGAAATACTTTCCGGATCAGCAATTTGCCACCTTTTTGACCAATCACGACCAACAGCGTGTGGCATCTTTCTTTAGCAGCAAGCTTGACCGGCAAAAACTGGCAGCCTTCATCTATCTGACGGGTCCAGGTACGCCCTTCATCTACTATGGTGAAGAAATCGGCATGACTGGCAACAAGCCGGATGAGCGCTTGCGCACGCCGATGCAGTGGTCTTCGGAAGCAAATGCTGGCTTTAGCAGTGCCAAACCCTGGGAACTGATAAATGACGGCTGGGAGAAGCTAAACGTGGCTGCTCAGGACTCAGATCCGGAATCCTTGCTCAATTGGTACCGCGGATTGGTCAATCTGCGTAACCAACACCCCGCCCTGCAGAAAGGCGACTACATTCCCTTCACGTCATCCTGCCGCAGGCTCTACACCGTAGCCCGGGTGGAAGGCGACGAAGTGCTGCTGACCGTTGCCAATCTTGGCGTGCAGACCCTCGAAAACTGTACCATCGCGCTTGAAGGCGGCGACCTGGCTGGCACCTGGCAGGTGGAGGCGGTCTGGGGAAAGGCACCTTTCTCTGAAATTACCTTCGCTGAAAATGGCTCCCTGAGCGACTTTGTCGTGGCGGAGAAGCTCGTCGGCGGAGAGACATTTATCCTGAAACTGATACGCCCTTAATCCGGGCATGAAAAGAGGAACCATGAAAAAACTTCAATTTTGGATTGCAATTATCCTTAGCCTGGCAGTCATTGCAGGCTGCTCGGCGCCCAGCCCGACGCCCGCTCCTACGGATGTGCCTGTTGAACCGACAACCCCTGTGGCTGAAGAGCCAACAGCGACGGAAGCTCCGGTCGTGGAGGAATACCCGCTGTACGTCAACCTCACCTGGCATCAGCATCAGCCGATGTACTACAAAGACGAAAATGGCTTCTATACCCGACCGTGGGTGCGTGTGCACGCCACCAAGGATTACCTCGACATGGCTGAGATGATTGCCGAAGAGGAAGGCGTGAAGGCGACAATCAACCTGACTCCTTCCCTGATCCGGCAATTGCAGGACTTCACGGATAATGGGGCCAAGGACCTTTACTGGGTGCTGGCGGAAGTCCCAGCAGCAGAATTGACCGTGGAACAGAAGACTTTCATCCTGCAGCGGTTCTTTGACGCCAACTGGGACCACATCATCGCGGTTTACCCGCGCTACAAGGAATTGCTCGATCTGCGCGGCGGCACAGACGAAGCTGCAATTGCTGCCGCAGTTGAAAACTTTACCGAACAAGACCTCCGCGATCTGCAAGTATGGTTCAACCTGGCTTGGATTGATCCGGATTACCTGGCTCAGGAACCCTTCAAAGCCCTGGTCGATAAAGGCAGAGACTTTACGGAAGAAGATAAGGTCACCCTCTTTGATGGCATTCTGGCATTGATGAAGCGCGTCCTGCCAACTCATAAGGATTTGCAGGATGCCGGCATCCTGGAAATTACAACCACTCCGTATGCCCATCCGATTTTGCCTTTAATTTACGACACGGACCTGGCCTTAGTTGGCAACCCCAAGGCAATCATGCCGAAACAGCGCTTCAGCTACCCTCAGGACGCAACCTTTCATCTGCAGAAGAGCGTGGAAATGTACGAGAACATCTTTGGGCGTGAGGTCCGTGGGCTTTGGCCGGGTGAGGGCTCCGTGGCAGAAGAGATCGTGCCGCTTGTCAGCGAGGCAGGATACAAGTGGATGCAAACCGGCGAACCTGTGCTGGTGGCAAGCCTGGGGCTTTCGGGAGACCGCTTCGCCAGGGATAATAACGGTGTGGTAAAAGACCCGGACACCTTCTATCGTCCTTATTACGTCCAAGGCGAAAGCGGCGATAAGGTAGCGGTCTTCTTCCGCGATTGGGTGATTTCGGACAAGATTGGTTTCAATTATTCTGGTATGGCAGGTGAAGCTGCTGCGCAGGATATGATCGATTCCCTGAACGCGATCCATGAGAGCCTGAAGAACACAGAAGGTCCTCATATAGTAACCATTGTAGTGGACGGCGAAAATGCCTGGGAAAACTATGATAACGATGGCAAGGATTTCTTCCATGCCCTCTATAAAAAGTTGGCTGAGAGTGAAACACTCGAAACGATCACCCCTTCAGAATACCTTGAGCTATACCCTGAACAACGCGAGTTGGACACTTTCTTCCCGGGGGCGTGGTTCAGCACCAATTATGACACCTGGATTGGTGAAAGCGAAGAAGCAGAAGCTTGGGATCTGCTTGCACGTGTGCGGGCAGATTTAAAGCAGTATGAGGATGGCACCCTCAGCGGCAGCTCTGAAGCGCTGGCAAAGGCACAGGACTTCATGTACCTGGCAGAAGGTTCGGATTGGTTCTGGTGGTACGGCACGGATCAGGATTCCGGTCAGGACAGCTACTTTGATGAAGGCTACCGTGCGCTCCTGAAGGGCGTCTATACCTCGTTGGGCGTGGAGTACCCTGCTTACCTGGATTTCCCGGTCATTCAAGCACAGCCGCTCAAGGCTGATGTGGCTGTTAGCGGTGAGATGACGCCTGTCATCGATGGGGTTGCAACTGAAGATGAGTGGAGCAAGGCTGCGCTTTATAAGGCAGGAGAAGAAGCCTCTATCCAGAGCTTTGGTTATGGCATGGATCAGGAAAATCTCTACCTCCAGATCAACCTGGCGAAGGCTTTGGCTGGAGGTGAGGCAATCGAAGTCTACCTGAACGCTCCTGGAGACATTAACAAGCAGATGGCAGATCTTAGCGCTACTGGGCAGCTGTTGGCTCCAGCTTCCCGCGTGCTCGAAATAAAAGCTGGGCAAACCACCGTCGGAATGTACTTGACGGATGGCACAACCTGGACAAAGCAGGAAGAAGCGCTTGGCCAAGTGGCTGCGAAGGAAGGCACGATCGAAGTGCAGCTGCCTAAGAGTGTTTTAGGAGAAGCCAGCAACGGGAATGTGATCCCCATGCAGGTCATCCTGCGCCAGGAGGAGGCTATTCAATTTAACACGCAGGCTCCTCTTGCTATTCAGTTCTTTAGTTTTGAACCCCTGACCAGCGTGCTGCTGATCGAGGACCCTGAAGGCGACGACAATGGTCCTGGCAGTTACACCTATCCCAAAGATGGTGTGTTTAAGGCTGGGGATTTTGACCTGACTGCCTTTGAGGTCTCCAGCGATGGAGCAAATATCTATTTCAGCTTTACCGTCAAAGCGCCAATCACCAATGGCTGGAACTCACCAGCAGGTTTCTCTGTGCAGACTTTTGACGTCTACATCGATAAGGACCCGGGTGCCGGCACTGGCAATCGCATGCTGCTGCCCGGCAGGAATGCTGCGCTCGCGGATGGTAATGGATGGGATATTGCCCTTTGGATCGAAGGCTGGACGCCACAGGTTGTCGTTCCTGGTGAAGATCCATTGGGAGAGCCAGTGAATAATACCGAAGCCAGCTCAGCCATGAAAGTGTATGTGGATGCCGGCAAGAATGCAGTTATCGCCAGCGTACCGGCGGAATTCTTTGGTGAGGGCAGCCCAACCGAATGGAGCTATGCCGCGGTTGTTCTTGGTCAGGAAGGTTATCCTGCAGAAGGGGTTTGGCGCGTGCGCGATGTCAACCAGAACGCAGAAAGCTACCGATTTGGCGGCGCGCCACTCGACAACAACCACACCCGCATCATTGACCTGGCGCTGCCTGCTGATTTCAGCCCGGATCAGGCAACTGTACTGGGGACGTATCCCTCTTCCGCGCAACCTGTTGACGGCAAGGGACCGGATGATTTCGCGATCATTCCTTTGATCGCTGCAAATAAATAAAAAAAAAAGAGACCATAATGGATTTTTATCTGATAGACAAACCACGCGCAAGTGTGGAACTGACATTGAGTGACGGAAGGATCATCACCGGTAAAAGAGGCGGAAGTCTCGAAGACTTTGTCCGCGTTGTGCAAAAGCCTGAAGATCCTCTGATTGTTGGTGCAATTCTGGATGGTCATTTGCGTGAATTGACTTATCCTATAAGGCAGGACGGACAGGCGACGCTGCTTACCATGGAAGATGCGGATGGGGCGCGCATCTATCGCCGCTCGTTGGTCTTCCTGCTCGAAGTTGCGTTCCGAAGTTGCTTTCCTGAGGGAGAATTGACGATTGACCATTCTGTTTCCTCTGGAGGGTACTATTGCCAGGTCAGTAATCTGCCCAATTTTGGGCTGGAGGAACTCGACCGCATCAAAGTCGCAATGCAAGATCTTGTGGAGCAGGATGTGCCTTTTATCCGCGAGACAGTTCCACTGGATGAGGCAATCGAGTACTTCAAACAAGCCGGTGAGGATGATAAGGTGCGGCTCCTGAAGTACCGCAAGCGCCCGGACCTGGTTCTTTATCGCGCCGGTGAAACCCGGGACTATCACCACGGTTACATGGTGCCATCATCCGGCTACCTGAAGTGGTTCGATTTCTACTTGTTGGATCAAGCCTTTATTATCCGCTTTCCAAGACGGCACGCGCCATCCGAGGTGCTGCCGATGGAAAATTACCCCACCTTGTTGAAGACCTTCAAGGAGTATGGCGATTGGTTAACCACCCTCGGCATCCATTCTGTGGGCGCCTTGAATGACGCCATCCAGGAAGGGCATATTGATGAGGTCATCCTGGTCTCCGAGGCTTTGCACGAGATGCAAATCGCTCAGATAGCCGCCAAGATCTGCTCGGCACGCGACCAGGTTGGTGTTATCTTAATTGCCGGCCCATCTTCTTCGGGCAAAACAACCTTCTCAAAACGTCTCGGCATTCAACTCTTGGCAAAGGGCATCACACCGTTCGCGCTTGAGATGGATAACTTCTTCATTGACCGCGATAAAACCCCCTTCAACGCCGATGGTCACCGCGATTATGAGTCCTTACGAGCGCTCGATTTGGTGCGCTTGAACCGCGACCTGAAGGCATTGATGGCCGGGCAGGAAGTGCAGTTGCCGCGCTACGACTTCATCACAGGTTTGAGTACAGATGGCGCGAAGGTGCAGCTAAACAAGGGGGATGTGGTCATTCTCGAGGGCATTCATGGGCTTAACCCGGGACTTTTGACCGACATAGACCCCAAAACTACTTTCAGGATATATGTTTCCTGCCTGACACAGCTTAACCTGGACCGCCACAATCGCATTTCAACTACAGACACGCGCATGTTACGGCGCATCCTGCGGGACTCACGCGACCGTGGTTATTCAGCTGCAGATACCATCCGGCGTTGGGAAGCTGTGCGGGCAGGTGAAAAGTTCCACATATTCCCTTATCAGGAAAATGCGGATGTCATGTTTAACTCAGCGTTGGCTTATGAGCTAACCACGCTTAAGCCGCTGGTGGAGCCGCTCTTACGCCAGGTACCTTTCGGCACCATGGAGCATATCGAGGCAAAACGCCTGTTGAAGTTCCTGGAATGGTTCTTACCGACCGGGACGGAATATGTGCCGGATAATTCAATCTTACGCGAGTTCATTGGTGGTTCGATATTGACCAATTTTGAGCTTTGGACGAGATAATAAAGCCACTATTGCCGCTGTTCAACCCAAAATGAAAGCAGACCGGTCATGACCGGTCTGCTTTGATGCTTGAGAAAAGTGAGGCTTAAGCCATCGTTTTCTTGATCATCACGGAAAGGCGACGGATGCCTTCGCGGATGGTCTCGGGGTTGGAAGCGGAGAAGTTGAGCCGCATAGTGTTCTTTGGACCGCCATTCGGGTAGAATGGCACACCCGGAACATAAGCAACCTTCTCCTCCACAGCTTTCGGGAAGAGCTCGAGGCTGTCGCAGCCTTCAGGCAGGCGCAGCCAGAGGAACAGACCCCCACGGGGAGTCGTCCAGCTCGTACCTTCAGGCATGAAGTCTTCAAACGCCTGGATCATGGCATCGCGGCGTTCCTTGTAAACGCGGCGGATGGTATTGATATGCTCAGGAAGCCAATCGCCCGAAGCTAATTCATACGCGACGTATTGGTCAAAGGTGGAGCACTGCAGATCAGCGCCTTGTTTGGCCTGGACCATCTTCTTGACGACTTCAGCAGGCGCAATCACCCAGCCAATGCGTAGACCAGGGGCAAGGATCTTTGAGAAGGTACTGGTGTAAATGACGTTCCCGTTGAACGAGGAATGATCACACTTATGATACTGAGCGTCCAAAACGGCAATCGGCGGCAGCATCTCGCCTTCAAAGATCAGCTTTCCATACGGATCATCCTCGATCATCGGTACGTTATAGCAGTTGGCAAGTTCAATCAGCCGCTTTCGTCGTTCAAGGGATAACGTGACTCCCAACGGATTATGGAAATTTGGCAGCACGTACATGAATTTGACGTTTTGCCTGATGAGGTCTTCGAGCTCATCAGTGACCATGCCGTCCGCATCCGTGTTTACGGTGACGTACTGCGGACCGTATGCGTTCCAGGCTTGTATGGCGCCGAGATAAGTGGGAGACTCGGTCAGAACTCGATCACCACGATTGATGAAGACGCGGCCGACAAAATCGAGGGCCTGCTGTGAACCGGTGGTGATTATGATATTGTCAAGCGTGACGTTGATGCCATTGGCCTTTGCATCGTCCGCGATCCACTGACGCAGGGGGGTGTACCCCTCTGTGGTCGTGTATTGCAGGGCTTTGCGACCATAAAGTGTGAGGACTTTGTCGCAGGCAGCCCGCATTTGTTCAATTGGGAAGAGTTCAGCAGCAGGAAATCCTCCGCCGAAAGAGATGACGTCAGGCTGGTCGGTAACCTTCAGCAGCTCACGAATGAATGAGCTCTTGATACCTTCCGTTCGATGAGCAAATCTTAGTTCCCAGGGTGTTGGCATTATATTTTTTCTCCTTTTTTTCTAATACTTCCGGTTTAGGCTTTCATAAACCGGCTGATGATAGTTGCTGCACCTGGAAGTGCAACTCGATCCCCGTGTGTGAGTTCCGCAGGGGGCTTTTGTCTCCAATCTGGGGCATTCTGGAAGATAAAGATCTTGGTGCCTTCCACAGCCACCTTTTTATCCACGAAGGCTTGTCCGGTGAGGTAACCTTCCTGGTCAATCGCACAGCTGGTAACAACGCCCACCATACGTCCTTTGAGGTCGCAGACAGGGTCGCCGTGGTGCGCCATGCGAACGCCTTTTTCGTCAAAGCGGAAGCGAGCCACCACACCAGTGCGTTTTTCTTCGCGCTCCACGAAGGCTTTTCTGCCGATGAACCATGCAGAATTGAGTTTCAGGTAGGGCAGGAAGCCCGCTTCGCCAACAGTCAGGTTCAAATCACCACCCATCTCGTGCCCGTAGAGAGGTAAGCCAGCTTCTGTGCGCAGTGAGTCGCGGGCTCCAAGCCCACAAGGTTCCAGCCCAAGCGGTTTGCCAGCTTCAAGCAGGGCGTTCCACAGGTGAACTGCTTCGTTTGGATGGACGAAAAGTTCAAAGCACATTTTCTCACCGGTGTAACCCGTGCGCGAAACAACCACATGCATTCCATCCAGAACGGCTTCACAAAGCTGGGTCCGGTTCAGGCGGCGGATGCGGCGCTGTTCAGCCGGCTCAGCCAGCTTGAGCAAAATATCGCGGCTGAGCGGACCTTGCAAGGCAATATCAACCAGCTGATCTTCACCCTCCTTTGGGTCTTTAAGGTTGCGCAGGATCACTTTACGTCCAGGCGCGCGCACCCATGGACGGTCCGGATCCACCATGACTTCACCGTTACGGACGGCATTCAGCCACGCCCAATCCTTGGCTTCGTTGGCGGCGTTGACAACTACGAGGTACTTGTCCGTGTCGCGGCGGTAAACCAGCAGGTCATCAATCACGTTGGCATGTGGATCCATGAAATGGGTATAAAGCGAGTCACCTATCTTAAGGGATAGTATGTCGTTACCACAGACTACATCCAGGAATACCGCGGCATCTGGTCCTTCAGCCTGGAAGACACCCATGTGCGTGACATCAAACAACCCGGCCGCTTTGCGAGTGGCGAGGTGTTCCTGCAGAACGGAAGAGTACCACAGCGGCATCTCCCAGCCAGCAAAGCCGCTCATTTTTGCTCCCATCGCCACATGGGTTTCATACAAAGGTGTGTGTTTCAAGCCCTCTTCTTCAGGCTCCACCCAGGTAAATTCAGGCAATCCCGGGAGACTTACATCTGTAGGCATGCCGATGAAATACGGCTTGCGCAGGTCGACCCTCTCGTTTTCAGGTTTTACCCAGACTGGATCAGCTTTCAGGATTGAAATAGGTCCTGGAATCCTCTGAGTAAGGTCAGGATCATAGTAAATAAAAGCGCTCGAAAGCCCCACCAGCCAGCTGCCTGCCAGCCCGAGTTTTTCCGCTGGTACAGTCAAAGTGAATCGCTTGCATTCGTTACAGGTCAGAATGCCTTCAATATCACCATTCGTGGTATGCATCATGGTCAGCTGCGAAGCACCAGGTTCGAGGGCTTCGACGTCGCTGGTCATGGTGTAGTTGAGGAATGCACGCACATTCTCGCCAGTGACCATCAGAGCGCCAATGCCCTGGCGGGGATGATCCTCGTTGTAGAAATAGTGGGGATAGCCATGGCGCTGGTGAATGTCATCCATAGCTGGTTTTCCATCTGCCATGACACGGACGTCCGTGTTCACTTTGCCGAGCGTAGAAAAATCAACTTTGGCACGGGTGATCTTCCCGGAATGACCAATCATGTGATAGGGATAGGTTGCGCTGAAGACTTCGTGGATCAGATCTGCAATTTTGGCGAAATCTTTCTCAACAAAGCCGCGCTGGGTCAGCCAGGTGGCGCCCATGCGGATACCCGTGGAGCTTAAGGCTGAACGATCACCGGGGATGGTGTTGCGATTGACCACTATCCCGACCAGGTCGAGAATTCTGGCGCCCATGTCGCCATTGAGCGGGATGCCATTCGAACTTTTATATGACTTGCAGTCCACCAGGCACATGTGGCTGTTTGTACCGCCGTAAGGAACGCGTACACCCAGTTCTTTGAAGTGGTTTGCCAGCGCAGCGGCATTACGCAGGGTCTGTTTTTGCAGCTCAATAAACTGCTCTGTCCTGGCAAGTTTGAAGGTCAGTGCCATTGCGGCAATTGTGTTAACGTGAGGACCGCCTTGTTCACCCGGGAAAACAGCTTTATCGATCTGTTCACCAAGCTCGCGATCATGGGCGATCAGCACAGCGCCGCGAGGACCACAGAGCGTCTTATGTGTTGTGAAACTGACGATATCGGCAATACCGATCGGCGAGGGCACCACCTTCGCGGCAATCAGCCCGGCAATGTGTGAAACATCTGCCAGCAGCCATGCGCCGACTTCATCCGCAATCTCGCGGAACTTTTGCCAGTCCGGGATCCATGGATATGAAGTGTAGCCTGCCACGATGATCTTGGGCTTGCAAGCTTTTGCCTGCTCCATGATTTTGTCGTAATCCAGGAGTTCAGTTTTGGGATCCACAGAATAGTGGAAGGCATTGTAAAACAATCCTGAGCGATTTACTGGTGAGCCATGGGTCAGGTGACCACCAACCAGGAGATCCATACCCAGGATGGGGTCGCCAGGTTGGATGAGGGCGGTGTAAACAGCCGTGTTGGCAGGGGCACCGGAAAGCGGTTGGACGTTCACCCAGAGATCGTCCGCGTTCAGGTCATTGGCGGCGAAGAGCTCCGCAGCACGCCTGCGAGCGAGTGCTTCCACCATGTCCACGTATTCAACTCCCTTGTAGTACCGGGGGTCACTGTGGCGGCGATAGCGCCCAAGTTGGTAGGCATAATCCATGATGGTTTCTTCGTCCTGGTAGCGGGTTTCAGGGCGGGGATAGCCTTCGGCATAGATATTGGTGAAGGGTGAAGCCAGCAGGTCACGTACAGCCTTGGGGGCAATGCTTTCACTCGGGATCATGATCAGACGGCGTGCCTGGCGTTCGGCTTCGAATTCCACCAGTCCACTGACGTTGGGATCATAAATATCCACATCTTTCTTGAACAGAAAATCACTCATGGTTTAATTCCTTTTTATCGGAGGTTGGGATTTGCAGAAACAGTCTGGTTAAAGCCTGTTCTGAAAATGTAAAGATAGGGTTGATTGGAGCATAAAACGCAGGAATCAAAATACGGCTGGCGCAAATTATTTTCAATGATGTGCCATAGTGTCCCATTGTTTTTATTGTACCCCAAAGCGGGAGCCTTGACCGTTAAAACAGGGCATAAAACATGGTATATAATCAGACCCTGGAAGGTAAATTTGTTTGAAGATATCGATGAAGTAACCCTGATCAATCTTGCCCGAACAGATCCTGAAGCCTTCGGCGTCTTATACGAGCGTTATGTTGAACGGATCTACAACTATATTTATTTTCGGGTAGGCAATACCAATGATGCGGAAGATTTAACCTCCAAAGTCTTTTTTAAGGCATTAAAAAGCATCGGTGGTTATAAGCATATGGGCTTGCCCTTTTCCGCCTGGCTTTACCGTATTGCGCACAATCTGGTTGCTAATTACCATCGCGACGGGCTGCGTACAAGAGAAATATCCATTGAAAATCTCACCTTGCCGGATACAAGCAAACATCCTACCCCTGAATTGAGAATGCAACAAATTCAGGAGAGCGACTTCCTGCTGGGCATCATAAACGATCTCAGCCCGCAAAAAAGAGAGTTGTTGCTGCTCAAATTCGTGGAAAACTTGACAAATCAGGAGATCAGTTTCATTTTTGGCAAGACAGAAGGCGCGATAAAGAGCCTTTATCACCGAACTCTGCTTGAACTGCGCGATCGGGTAAAAGAGTTGGAAAACCCGCGTATCTAAAGAAAGACAATTGCGTTAAATGATGTGAAATGAACGATAAAAATTTTCTTAGAGATTATGACCTCCAAAAGTTGGAAGAACGGTTTTCCCAAATATTGGGGCACCATCGACCGCGCCACACTTACGTGAAATCCTTGAGGGATCAACTCAAAAACTCGCGGATTTTCGAATTGCGCCGGTCTTTAGGGGCGATCCTCGTCGCGAGTTTTGGGGTTTTGTTTGCTGGCGCGCTTTCTGTTAGCATTGCTGTGCTGGCAAAAAAAGCACGCCGGCGGTTGAGCGCTTAGGCATTAGTTTTGGTTTTGTAAGCCTCTAAAGTCTGGCGGAGGCGGCCTGAATCAGGCTCCACCAGCATGGAACCATCCGGAAAAATGATCGTTGGCACGCTGCGTTTGCCACGGTTTGTAGTCAGGACAAACTTTTCTCCTACCTTATTTTCATCGATATCGATCCAGACGTAAGGAACGCTTTCTTCTTCGAAGACTGCCTTGGTTCGCCTGCAATCCGGGCACCATTTCACGCCATAAACGGTGATCCCGTCTTTGGATGTTGAATGTGATGAAGGATCCATCAGGGTTTCCTTCCTGAAGAGCTTGCTGATCAGCCTACGTATGTTTTGCGGACCCACTGCCCAACCAACCAATACTGGAAATCACGACCATGATTGGTTTCCACTGCAGCGACGATACCGTAGATGAGCGCGCCTATCGGAACAAGTGCCAGGAGGAGTGCCAGTACCAGACCAAAAAGACCGATGCAGACGAGAACCAGTGGGGTGGAAACAAGAGCAACAACACCAGCCAGGATGGCAGCCCCAAAGAAGTACACCAGTTGGAAAATAATCGCCTGAAGGCTCTGGTACGCCACATAGCGTGAGCGGTCTTTGTAGGCAAGATAAATTACCAGCGCAGCCACCAGACCCAGAACACCGGTAACCAGGTTGAGCAGGATGGATAGATGGGCAATCATCGCCAGCGTATTTTCCTCGCTTGTCGACAAAAGTGGTTGAGACGCTTTTGGCTCGGTTGCAGGCTTGACATCGCCCGGGTCAACATTCACGAAATCTTGAGAGTCAGTCATAATTCACCTCTTTTCAGATATGCTTAAGCTTAACACAAAGTGGAAATTCTGTCATGAAATGAGATGGTAAATCTTTGGGAATAAAAGCGCAAATGACACGGAGGCCTGTGTTAGAATCGCTGCCATGAATGAACGAATTGTCTTTATGGGATCGCCTGAATTTGCCATACCCAGCCTGGAAGCATTGTACGATAAGTATGGACTGGTTGCGGTCGTTACCCAGCCGGACCGTCCTGCCGGCCGAGGGCGAACGCTGATGCCTTCCGCGGTGAAGCAACGCGCGTTGGAGCTCGGCTTACCCGTTTTACAACCGGTGTCTCTCAAGAAACTCAGCGCTGTGACTGAGCTGGCGCAGTATAAGCCGGATCTGATCGTGGTTGCAGCTTTTGGGCAAATTCTGCCGAAGATGGTGCTCGAGATGCCTGCAAAGGGGTGTGTGAATGTACACGCTTCACTGCTCCCAAGGTGGCGCGGTGCCTCTCCAATCCAGGCAGCGATTGCCGCGGGCGATAATGAAACCGGTGTGACCATCATGCTGATGAATGAAGGGCTTGATACCGGGCCGATCCTGGCGCAGCGCAGAGTGCCCATCCGTCCGCGGACCAACGCGGAAGAACTTTCGCATCAACTGGCTTTCCTGGGAGCACAGGCATTAATCGAAGTGCTGCCCTCCTATCTGAGCGGTATGCTTGCGCCTTTGCCGCAGGATGGAACTAATCAGACGTATGCTCCAATGCTAAAGAAAGAGGAAGCCGAACTCGATTTCTCAAAACCTGCCCTCGAACTGGATCGCAAGGTGCGCGCGTTTCATCCCTGGCCGGGCACATATTTTACCCTGGACGGCAAGCGGGTGAAGGTGCTCGAGGCACACGTGCACGACAGTTTTGCCAGCGAGCCCGGCGAGAGATATGTGGTCAATGGACTACCGGCAATCGGCACAAGCGAAAGTTTTCTGGTTTTGGACAGCCTGCAGCCGGAAGGCAAAAAGCCCATGACCGGGCAAGCCTTTCTCAATGGTCAGCCTGGATGGCTGGACGGTGAATGAGCACTCATAGAGCAACCAAGGGTGGGTTGACTCAAAGAGCAAGGGTGGGTTGGCGTCATGAAGCATATGCAGGAGCACACCGAGTTGTAGCCTACCCACCTAAGCACAAGCAAATTGATTCATCAACGCTGTATGCAAGGAAGATTGCTGTTTTGGTGGGTTGGCTATTTCGATGTTCAGGCAGGGCGAGATACTCTGACGCCAATCCACCCTACTAAGATGTCGTTTTTATATGTAAAAGTATCGAGCTGATTGCTATGCCGCTTCGTTCCTCGCGATGACAGGAAATCTGTCACAAAGCGGACTCAGCGGCTGGACTGAAGCCCAGCCGTACGGAGGGGGTTTTACTCCCTCCGCGGATATCTTCTTAGGCGGATTCAGCGACTGGCCTAATCACGCGAATTGACCGAAGGTCTCTGGCAAATGAGATGGAAAAGACAGATCGCCATACCCTGCTTCGCGGGCACAGGCGCAACTACTGCTCGCGATGACGGTGTTGTTTGTGCTGGTCTCTGGATCGGACAGGGTGGGTTGGCGTCGAAAAGTGCCATTAATTAAACCCTATGTAAATAGCCAACCCACCGTCAAACCATCCAATGTGCCATTATGTGGGTTGATTATAGCCAGATGTTTTCAGATTGAAACCCGCTGACATCAACCCACCCTACCAATTTCTATCTATGGCTTACTCTTCTTTCGGAAAATACTTTCTCTTCCACTCGTAGAGCAAGTTCAGCGCCTGGATGGGGGAAAGGGTCTCCAGGTCGAGGTTCTTAAAAGCCTCGATCATCGGATTGTTCTCCGGGAAAAGGCGCAGCTGGTCCTGCGTGGCGGAGGCAGCTGGCAAAGTGGTTCCGGATGACTGCTCGAGCTGCTTGAGGATCTCGTTTGCACGGCTAATTACGGAGGAAGGCAGACCAGCCATATGCGCCACATGGATGCCGTAAGAGCGATCAGCCGCGCCGGGAACGATCTTGTGCAGAAAGACGACCGTGCCATCCGCTTCTGAAACCGCGACATTGTAGTTGCGCACTCCCGGGTAGAGGTCTGCCAGTTCGGTCAGCTCATGGTAATGCGTCGCAAAGAGGGTCAGAGGCTTGAGTTTTGGATGGCTGTGGAGGTGCTCAACAATTGCCCAGGCGATCGAGAGCCCGTCGTAGGTGCTGGTTCCACGACCGATTTCATCCAGGATTACGAGACTGCGCGGGGAGGCATTGTTAAGGATATTAGCGGTTTCGAGCATTTCCACCATAAAGGTCGACTGCCCCTGGTGGATTGCGTCCTGTGCCCCAATCCGGGTGAAGACCCTATCCACCAACCCGATTTCCGCCTGGTCGGCAGGCACAAAACTGCCGATTTGCGCCATCAACACAATCAGAACCACCTGGCGCAGGTAAGTTGATTTGCCACTCATGTTGGGACCAGTGATGAGTCGCACGATCTCGCCATCTTCAAAGGCCACGTCGTTGGGAATGTATCGGGTTTCGCTGCGGATGCGCTCGACCACTGGATGACGTCCAGCGATGATATTCAGACCTTTCTCAGCGTTGAGTTGGGGTCGGGTGTATTTGTTGAGGGCTGCAACACTGCCAAAAGAAAGCAGGCAGTCCAGGCTGGCGATCGCGCGGGCGGCGTTGAGGAGTTCGGTTGAGCTGGACGCCAGTTGGGCGCACACTTGTTTGTAGACGCGCAGTTCCACTTCGTGAATTTGCGTCTCAGCATTCAAAACCAGTGATTCATATTCCTTCAGTTCGGGCGTGATGAAGCGCTCATTGTTAACCAAAGTCTGCTTGCGGATGTACTTTTCGGGTGCCTGGTCCGCCATGCCGCGCGAGATCTCGATGTAATATCCAAAAACCTTGTTGAAGCCAACTTTCAGAGTTTTAATTCCCGTGCGCTGGCGTTCTGCGCTTTCGAGCCCGGCAATCCATTCACGGGCATGTTTTGAGCTGGCAAGGATGGCATCGAGCTCGGTTGAAAATCCGGGCTGGATGATGCCAATATTGGCAGTTGTGGCTGGCGGGTCTTCGGTGATGGCTTTCTCAAGCAATTCCCGCTGGTAATCGAAATTCCCAATGGTACTGAGCAGTGACTGGAGAGCTGGTTCATTGGCAGGCAGAAGCGCCTTCAAACGCGGAATCGTGTCCAGGTCCTCTCGCAGTGCCACCAGGTCTCCCGGGCGGGCACTGCCGTTGTTGAGCCGCAGCACAATGCGTTCAATGTCATGGAGTTCCGCAAGCAGTGGCTCCAGGTTCTGACGCAGGACACCATTTTTGTAAAAGAATTCAACTGCATCCAATCGCGCATTGATTTGATCCAGATCGAGCAGCGGTTTGTTGACCCAAGCCCGCAACATCCGCTTGCCCATCGGGGTTTTGGTTCGGTCAAGCACACCCAGCAGCGATCCTTCAGGCTTGTTGTCGCGCAGGGTCTCGGTTAGCTCGAGGTTGCGGCGGGTTTCCGCATCCAGGACCATGAAATCATTCAGGCTATAGGTGCTGAAGTTGAACTGAACTTCCGCCAGACCTTTTTGGGTTTCCTGCAGATACTTCAGGAGAGCGCCAACCGCCCGCACTGCCAAGGGCATGGATTTTAGCCCCAATCCTTCCAAACTGCTGACCCCGAAGCGGCTTTTGATGAGTTCCTGGGCTCGGCCTGTTTCAAAATACCAGTTGGGGATGATGGTCTGGCTGCCCTGAATGTCCTCTGGCTGACTGACCGCATCCGAAACCAGCACTTCCGCAGGAGAAAGGCGTTTGAGCTCGGCTCGCAGTTGAACGAAGACATCCTGATCGGTCAGCTCTGTGGCAGCAAATTCTCCCGTGGACACGTCCACGTACGCCAAACCTGCGCCGTTTTGCTGGGAAAAGACACAGGCAAGGTAATTGTTGCGCCCGGAGGGGAGCAGGTTGGGCTCCACAACCGTGCCAGGGGTGACCACGCGCACAACTTCACGCGGGAAAAGACCCTTATCAGGCTGGTCGCCAACTTGTTCGCAGATTGCAACATGATGGCCTTTTTCGATCAGCCTGCCGATGTAGTTATCGACAGCGTGGAAAGGGATCCCAGCCATCGGTACGCGTACACCTTTTGCCACCGGGCGGGATGTCAGGACGATATCCAGCGCTTCAGCTGTGGTCTTGGCGTCATCGTCAAATGTTTCGTAAAAATCACCCAACCGGAAAAAGACAATCGTATCCGGATATTGTTTTTTTATATCCAGGTATTGCTGGCGGAGAGGGGTGATATCCTGCGACATGGCTTACTTCAGATTCTCTCGAATATAGACAGAAACCTGATCAAGCGCTTCAGAAAGCTTGTCCGGATCTTTGCCACCTGCCTGGGCCATATCTGGTCGGCCGCCACCGCCGCCGCCAACCACCGCAGCAACGCGTTTGATCAGGTCGCCAGCTTTAATGCCGCGGGCGATCAAGTCGGGGGTGACTGCTGCAATCAACATGGGTTTATCATGGCTGACGGTGCCCAAAACAACCACGCCGGAGGGATATTGCTGGCGGAACTGATCTGTCAGGCTGCGCAGGGCATCCGCATCCGCGTTAGGGATAATGGCGCTAAGCACGGGTACGCCCGCAACCTGTTGGATATTCTGCAATTTCTTGCTGAACTCTGCCTGGGCTCCTTGCGCGCGCAAAAGGTCAAGTTCTTTATCAAGTTCCTTGAGCCTGGTCTCGAGCATTTCCGTTTTTGAGAGCAGCTCGAACGGACTGGTTTCAAGAAAAGCTGCTGCCTCGTTGAGCAGATTTAAGCGTTCGCGAGCCCAGGCATACGCTTTTTCGCCGGTCACAGCTTCAATACGGCGAATTCCAGCAGCCACACTCGACTCGCTGGTGATATAGAAGGAACCGATTTCAGCGGTATTGTCGAGGTGCGTGCCGCCGCAGAGTTCGTATGAAACGCGTCCGCGTTGGTCGGCAATTTCGACCGTGCGCACCTCGCTGCCGTATTTTTCACCGAATAGCGCCATGGCGCCATCTGCTTTGGCTTCCTCGAGGGTTTTGACGCGCTTATTAACCGGGTACTCCTCGGCGATGTAGTGGTTGACCAGGGATTCGATCCGGAGTAACTCGTCGCTGTTGAGGGCGCGTGGGAAATTGAAGTCGAAACGCAGGCGTTCAGGGTCCACCGCTGAACCGGATTGGTGCACCTTTTCTCCCAGAACCTGGCGCAGCACGGCATGCAGCAGGTGCGTGCCGGTGTGGTTGCGCATGGTAGCCCGGCGTGAAGCAACGTCCACACTGATCAAAGCAGGGCTATCCACGTTGGGTGTGCCCTGGCTGACAACTCCAGAATGGACAATCAGTCCAGAGACGGGTTTGCGGCTGGAAGAAACATTGACCTCCCAGGCAGGATTTTCAGCGGATGTCACTTTGCCTGTATCCCCCACCTGTCCACCGGATTCAATATAGAGGGGGCTGTCGGTGAGGATCAGTTCAACCTCCTCCCCAACTTGGGCTGTCTGAACCAGCTCTCCATCCCGCAGGATGGCAACTAACTTGGATTCAGTCGTGAAAGATGAGTAGGGGTCATAACGGACGCCGTCCTTGGGCAGTTTTCCTTGGGTTTGCAAGTCACTCAAAACGGCGGCGTAGAATTCGGTATTATCACCATTCATATTTCCAAAAGCCTGCCCTTTGCCGGAAGCAAGCCGATGCGCTTCCATCGCCTCGAAAAAGCCTTTTTCGTCCACGGTGAGCCCATCCTCTTCGAGGATATCGCGCGTAATCTCGAGCGGGAAGCCGTGGGTGGAGTAGAGGTTGAAGGCGGTTTTACCGTCAAGCTGGCTTTCAGCGTTGGATTTCAGCCGCGCAACCTGGTTTTCCAGTTCAGCAAAACCAGCATCGAGCGTTTCAGCGAAACGTTTTTCCTCAGAGGTGAGCGTTTCGTAAATCAAATTAGCGTTTGCCTTCAGTTCCGGGTAGGCAGCCTGGTAATTTTCAATCACAAGCCTTGCCACGTGCGCCATGAATGGCTCGGTTAGGTTCAATTTGCGGGCGAAACGGGCGGCACGCCGGATGATCATCCGACAGACGTAGTTGCGTCCGATGTTGCCGGGAATAACGCCGTCAGCGATCAGAAAAGCGGCTGCCCGCACATGGTCGGCGATCACCCGGTAGGGCGTCAGATTGGCGGCGCGTTCCGCGTCGCTCTGACCGGCGAGCCGTTGGGTTTCATCCAGAAGGGGTTTTAACAGGTCGGTTTCATAATTACCGCGGACGCCCTGGATGATCGAAACGATGCGTTCAAAGCCCATACCAGTATCCACATGCCGTTTTGGCAGGGGCTGGAAGTCGGTGGGGGAGGTGCGGTTGTATTGGATAAAAACGTTGTTCCAGATCTCGACGATTCGGGAGCAGTCGCCATTGACTTCACACACATGCCCTGGCACTTGCTGCATATTGCAGAAATCCGGGCCAAAGTCGTAATGGATCTCGGTGCAGGGACCGCAGGGACCGGTCTCAGCCATTTCCCAGAAGTTATCTTTGCGTCCACCGCTGATGAGATGCGAGGCAACAAAACCGGGCTGTGCCAGCCAAACGTCACGGGCTTCCACATCGGTAGGCAGGTCGCCCTGATCGTCCACGAAGTAAGTTGCGTATAGCCGTTGAGGGTCGAGACCCCAAACTTTGGTGAGCAGCTCCCAACTCCAACTGATAGCTTCCTGCTTGTAATAATCCCCAAATGACCAGTTACCCAACATTTCAAAAAAAGTATGATGGGTGTTGTCGCGTCCTACAGTGTCGAGGTCGTTGTGCTTCCCCGAAACGCGCAAGCATTTCTGGGAGTCCACTGCGCGGGTGTAGGGGCGGGTTTCGGTGCCCAGGAACACGTCTTTAAATTGCACCATACCGGCGTTGGTGAAAAGCAGAGTACTGTCACCACCTGGAACGAGCGAGGCACTGGGCACAACGGTATGCCCGCGCTGAGCAAAAAAGTCGAGGAAAGATTGACGAACCTGGTTGCCGGTTAGATACATAAGATAACTCCAAAATAGTATGATTAACTAAAAAATTATACCTGATAACAATGGACAGAAATCGGCTGATGACACGGCTGAAGACAGGCTGATGACAGTGAACGCGCCGGTGTCCTCACCGCATGCGGGATTTTGACCGAAAGGTCACCCAGTACTAATACGTCGATAAGCAACAATGGCGGATGAACTAATACACTGTTTCTCCGGATGGACTAATACCCTGCTTCGCGGGCACGCGAGCCCATCCGTGCCAAGGGGTTGTCCGTACGGAGGGAGTTTACTCCCTCCGCTAAAGCTCGGATGAGAGTGAGAAATGAGCGCAATGAGCCCTCATCCACCGCAAGCGGTTCCCCTTCCCCCAAGGGAAGGCTCCACCAGGCCGTACAAGGCCTTTGACCGTCAGGTCTCCAGCGAGTTGACCATCTGTGTACACCCGGGCAGACACAGGGGGTCTGTCCATAAGATCATCGGAGGGAACAGGCCTGCTTGTTCCCCAGCTTCTTGGTTGAGGTATCCCGCAGGGGGAGGCTTTGCACGCCATCAACCCTACGGCCGCATGAATATCTCGTAGGGGTAACCCCCCG
>Ga0079098_1007745_pt1 | contig 24228 bp, 14 predicted proteins | sample ADurb_H2B_01_Slu_FD_74559 | JGI IMG/M metagenome (GOLD analysis project Ga0079098, IMG submission 74559) | Active sludge microbial communities from Illinois, USA, of municipal wastewater-treating anaerobic digesters - ADurb_H2B_01_SludgeMetaT... | ecosystem: Engineered > Bioreactor > Anaerobic >...
CCCATACGCAACCAACATCCCGGCATAGCTATCGGCAGAAGAGGCGACATCGCCAGCCTCAATTTCCAGGTCTTGAATCGTAGCGCCAGCCAGATATCCAAACAGCCCGGCCACTCCGGTTGCGGGTGCGGAGACCAGCCCGGTGATTTTGTAGCCACCGCCGTTATAGGTTCCGGTGAACTTATCGTCACTTTCTCCAATGGGAACCCAGTTCGTGTAGGGGGAGAGGTCGATGTCGGCCACTTGCTCGTGGTCGGCGTCCAGATGGTCACGTACGGCGTCAAGCTGTTGGGGGAGGAGAATATAGTAGGGTAGCCCAGCCGCAATGTCACCATCGCAGATGTAGCCCGTAAGGGATAGTTCCTCGGAGGCAATACCCACGGAAATAGATAAGGTTCCGCCATAAGCGCCCACAACGGTTTCTTTCAGGCGAACCCAAATGGTGACGCTGCTATCCGAGCAATCCAACGACAATTCATCTTCCCAATGAACCCCTTCGTCAGAACTAACTTTCCAGCCAGACGGGGGAACTACCGTGACCAGTTCTTCGGTGTTGGTTGTTTCGAGCTTGATGGCCTGTATGCCCGTGTTCGTTTCACCGAGGTCTGGGGTATCGCCCTTATACACCACGAACGGGAGCAACGTCTCCGTTACAGTCAGGACTGGCAGTCCGTCTCCGGCGGCCATGAATCCGCCGCCTTTTACCGTCCCATCGTCATCATAGAGGGTGGTATGTTTGTACCATTGGGTCGTGGCGCCGGGGATAATGCGTGAGAACGTGTCTTCGGTACTTCCGTTACCATCTATGATTTCTCGCTCAATCGTCCCGGCTGTGCCGTCAGCCCATTGTATCTCGGCAGAGACGAGGTTGGGTGGGGTTTCTTCATCATAGACGGCTGTGCCCAGCACGATGGAATAGGCTCCAGACATGACCATGGTCATCACAAAGGCGGGGTTGTCGGTGAGTAAGTCGCTGGCCTTGACCACCCTGCCCACGTTATTATCCGTGTCCCACACGGGAACCAAATGCACCTTTTTTAGAGGCCGGGTGGGGATGGAACTGGAACCCAGTTTCCCGGCGTCCCCGGCATCGTTGTATCGGTCTAAAATTGTCTTGGGCATTTCAATCTCCTTAAAAGTCAACGCCTAAGCGGAGACCATAGGTAAGTCTGGTGTCAGCAAACACACCAATCCTGTACTTGTCAACTATTTTTATGCCCGCACCCAAGGAAACATACTCAGGGTCAACATCGGCAAGGCCGCTAAAGCCCACGCCCATGTCCGCTGTGAAAGCGATTGGGGGTCTCGGGAGGTATTCGGTTTTAGTGATGGTTTTTTCCACGTAGATGGAGTCATTAAAGCTGGTCACGTCAGCCCTGATGTCGAACAGATTGAATCTTTCGTCATACTCGATGTCCAAATCCACTATCGCCCGTTCCCGCTCGATACGCTCCGTGTGGTATGCCATCTCGTACATGGTGTTGTCGATGAATACTGTGTCAATACGGGCGGGGAGGTTTTCCCGGATGATTTTGGTAACCACCGGGAGGGTGGAGGTGGTACTATTTACGGTCTCGGTAATCACAGGAGGAGGGATAGGTCTTCGAGCCAGATAGTACACCCCCACCAGAGCCCCGGCGGCGAGGAGCGTTATGAGAATGTAGAAAAGGTACTGGGCGGTCTTGCTCATTGTCTCGGTTTGTGGTTCGGGTCTTTGCTCAGGGCGTTGCCGACATTGTAAAATCCGCAGATACTGGACACCAAGGGAAACCAAATCGTGGGCTCGATGATGTCCCGGAACGAGAAGTAGTGGGCGAGGTTGATGATAACGAACGCCACGAGAAAGTCCAAGGTGAATATCGCTGATATCCGCCACCAGAGGTCGATGAAGAACTGCTTCAGGACGTCCAGCCAACTGCTGAACTTGCGCTTCTCCTGCTTGCCCCGGGTGCGTTTCTGGATGGTTTCGGCGGCGATAAAGGAAAGAGCCGTCACGGTCATTGCCCACAGCCAATGCTGGCCGTGGATGTGTTGTTTAAGCATCAGCAGGGTGGCGAACACCGCCACGTCTATGCTGAGGATTACCTTACGTGCGAATATGCGTGATGCGTCCATGTTGTTCTCCTTTAGAATAAGTCTACCACGATAACGACAGCCGCTACGCAGCCGACCGCCAAGTGTTTGATCGTGTTTGTCAGTTTCATTTATCCTCCCGGATATATTGTGACAGCCCCGCAATGATGAGGGCGAGTAGAAAGATGCTCCATAGTATCATTCATCTTGTTCCAATAGTTCGGGGTTGAGCAGCGTCAGTCCGCGAGCGTCTATCCACGCCTGCATGTTGCTTTTCTGATTGAATGCCCGCACCTCTATGGCGTCGTTGGCTGTCCCCACACCGGAGTTGCCATTGATGGCCATGCAAGTTTTATCATCGTGGTTTATCACGAGACCCCAGCCCAATACTTCAAATTTTCTGTTCTGTCCCATATTACGTCCCTAATGTTAATGTATAGCCGAGTGTGGTGGTCATGGCATAGTATCCGCTGTCCGTATCCGTCTCGCCGTATCCTGCGGCGTTGAGTTCGGCTATTGTGGGTGTGTTTTTCAGTATCAGCGTTGCGGTTCCAGCATTCGACACAGAGGCGAGACCGAGCAGCCATGTATTGAATTGAGCAGGGGTTGGTGCCTCAGCCACGCAGTCGATGGCCATAGTAGCGGCTGTCCATGTGCGTTTTGTGGCGGGGTCGAAGGTCTGTTCTGTCCACGGATAGTCGTAGGTTGAGCCACCAACTATTCTGAAGCTTGACAGCGTTCTGCCAAGCGCCGGAGGAACGCCATCAATGGATGTTCCGGTGTCCTCGAGGTAGAGAGTGTACAAATTCATCCCTGTAATAGTTCCTGTGATGGATGTGCCGGTGTCCTTGAGGAAGAGAGTGTTTAACGGCATCCCTGTAATGATGCCCTCGATAGATGTGTCTGTGCCGCTGAGGTAGAGATAGGTTATCTCCATCCCTGTAATGATGCCCTCGATAGATGTGCCCGTGCCGTAAAGGTAGAGATAGGTTAATGGCATCCCCGTAACACTGCCCGTGATAGATGTGCCCGTGCCGTAAAGCCAGAGATAGGTTAATGGCATCCCCGTAACACTGCCCGTGATAGATGTGCCCGTGCCGTAGAGGTAGAGGTAGGTCACATTTTGTGGGGATGGAATGAGCAGTTTACCGCCCGTGCCATTGCCACGGAAATAGACATTTCTATTGACCTCTCCGCTGGGAATGTCTACGCTCGTGCCCCAGGTTCCGCCGGAAGTCAGCTTTATCTCCGCCCCGCCTGTAGCCGTCAGCGTCTGCCCGGTGGTGGCGCATTGGATGCGGACGTAATTTGTTCCATCGGCGGTGGAATCTATCGTCCATACGGCAGGAGTCGCACCGCCTCCGCTATTCTGCATCGCGCCCAGCCCCATCCCCATGCGCATCCCAATCATAAGTCCACCCCCAGCGTAATGCCATAAGTGCGGTCTGTATCCGCTGTTATCTGTATGCTGTATTTGTTCATAATCTTTACTCCTGCTCCGACGCCAAGCCGCTCCGGGATAGCGTCATTGAATTGCCTGTAGCCGAACATCAGCGAGGCGGTAGGAACTATTAAGGATTTCTTAACAGTTGGCTTTAGTTCGGGTATGGATGTTTTCATCAGTCGAAAAGGGTCACGTCGCCGGCAGCCAGGGCCACGGGTCCGCTGCTGTCTTTCAGTACATTCACGGCGGCCAGGGGGTAGATCAGACCTTTTTCGTACCAGCCAAGCACGGCAGCCGTGTCACCCTTAAGTTTCACCCACAGCATTTGGCTATCGGTATTGAGTTTGAAGGCACGGCAAGCAGTAAAGTCCTGCTTGTGGTCAGTTCCGGCAGAGGTGTAGGCGTCGCGTTGCTGGTTCCCTGCTTCCACCGAGTATTGGGTGGGCATTGTACTCATGGTTATTCTCCTTTATTTTTCTCCGGCATGTTGGCCGAAGTAGTTTTCGTATATGATTTCTTCAAGCGAAAGCCCGGTGAGGGTGCGGAGCATCATGTCCGGGACGCCCGTGATGGGATTCATCTTTACCGTCCATTTCGCAAAGGCCCTGGCCCACCCCTTGAGCGTGTGCGATTGATACCACCCAACCTCTGGAAGCATTCCGGTGGCGATTACCTTGGCACCAAAGATGCGTTGGATGTTGCCCGCATTTGCGAGAGACTTGGCCACCCGCTTTTTCTCGAAATCTTTTATCTTGCGGTCCGCCACATCGTCTGGAATAACGTGTCTGCCGACCGTATCAATCATAAATCCTCGGATAAAGCTACTTAGAACGTTCACCAGAAATTCGGCCAGGATGTACGCAATCAAGGCTGACGCATTCTTAACCACAAGCCGTCCACCCACTACCCGGGTATAGTTTTTATGCCCCTTGAGTTTATCTTTATAGGCATCCCGCAGTTGCCGGATGGTTTTGGCCATGGCGATGGCCTCCGCCTTATCGACATTATCTGCAAGCTTCTCGGTTTGGGAAAACATTTTGTTGATGTTTGGGACGGACATGGATGCGGCCATGGTATTCAGTATCATCAGTTTGTTGGCCTCTGTCGGCATCTCGCCCTCACCATAAAGCAATGAATTGAACAGCCCGGCGCTCCAGTTGTTTTTCAGGGTGATGGAGGGGTTGGCCTCCACCGCCATGATATTTACCATGTTGGTAAAGAACCGCATGAACCACAACAGATTATAGATATTGTTGCCCTTTCCATAAACCAACGGGCTAAACACCGGACTCGGGTCACAATTAACTGCGGCGTTAACTATTTGCCCGGCGGCGAGGGCATTGTCCCATACTTTCACGTCATCCAGGGCGTTCTCGACCGCTTGCCACTTGGCGTCATGCTTAGTGTATGGCTTATTGGTGGCGGGATTAACCTCGCCCAAAAGCCGGAGATATTCACGCTCGAACTTACTGCTGTGCATTACGGACTGCAATATCCCGGCGGTATAGGCAAAGCCCCAGTTGGGGCGCTCGGATGCCATGAAGGGAGACTTCTCCAGAACCTTCTCGCTGATTTTGGTCAGTTTCAGGTATTTCCGGAGCAACGCCCAACTGGTTTTGTCCGGGTCAAACTGATGGTAGCGGTCGATGCTTTCCAAATAAAGGCTGTGCCCAGAGACCTTGAGAGTGTCAAGTGCCCGCCAGAGATTGGGGTGTTTGTTTTTGTTAACGTCTCCCGTGAAGTCATTGACGATGAGCTTTGTGCTTTTCCAGACAGACATGTCAACAAACTGAGACGAAAGATGGCGTTGCATAAAATTCAACATCACAATGGGAACATTCACGGAGAGCGCTCCCGCCGTGATATTGGTTCTGAGCGCCCGGATAAAATTGTCAATATCGGATGAACTTTCATGTCTGCCGATGATGTTATTCACATAGGCTTTCAGGTGAGCCTCATATCCGGTGTTGAAGTTTTGAGATATTTCCAGAGGTAACTCGTTGTTGACGTAGTGTACCGGGGCATAGTAGGCTATAAACTTGGACATGGTACTGGTGTAATTGGAAAGCAGGGAGGAAATATCTGTGTTGCGGGGGGCGACCTCACCAATGGCAGTACGTGGCATGGCGCTGGCGGGGACTCCCAAGCGGATAAGTTCTTCCATCTCCTTGGTGTAGCGTCCTTCATCATCCACCATCCTGATGTTGCGTGTATCAGGCATGCCCAGAAGCATGCGCATGAAGTAGTTCTTGGTGCGGCCTATCACTGACTCACCCATCTCTTGGTTCAGTTCGTCTATCTTGGTCAGGAAATAATCCATAAACCGTACGGACAAATCCTTGATAGCAATAAGGTCGTCAGCATTCACCTCATAGGTGTTTTTTTCTCCCGCCAACGCCTTGTCGTTATGCTGTTGCACCGCCCGGAGGATATATTCATCCTGTTTGGCCTTGACCTCCGCCCGGTCGATGGGGTTCCCCTCGCCGTCTTCGGATGGTATTTGTTCAATGGCGTCTATGATGATGCGCCCTGCTTGCTTCTGGCGCCCAAGTAGGTATTCCTGCCCCAAACTGTTGGAGTGCTTGGCATTGCTGTATATCTTCTTGATTTCCCAGACTATCTCTGACCCTTCGACCATCATCTGGTCATGCCTGTAGTTGCCCTTGGAGAAGCGGCGGATAACCTCGAGCCCCTCTTTCCCCATCGTGGCGACCAGAGAGTTGGCCGCACGACCCCATGTCTTGGCAAACTTGCTGGCTTTGGTCCGGGAGCTTGGATACGTGAATATGGCCTCCATCAAGCCCCTCAGCATGGCCTCCTCGGAGGCAGGGTCTTTGTGCCCCATGGTTTTCTGGAGATTGTCCATGATTTCCGGCAATAATTTCATAAAGTCGCTACCGAAGTAGGCTTCTCTGCTTCCAGGGTCGATACTGTCCAGGGCCTCCATCAGTCCAAGGGTGGTCACTTCATCAAGGCGCTCGTATCCGGTGTGGGACTTCACGGCCTCGAGATATTCCCGCATCGAATCCACATCCTTGCGTGGGTCTAAGTTATAGACAAAGATTATCTGGTCACGGATGACCTCCATCATGGCCTTGCGCAAGCCATAAAGGTCTATCTTGCCACGCATGGAGTTGATGAGGGCTATCTGGTGTTTCTGAGCCTTGAGATGGTGCAACTCAATGGCCTTCTGCTCGGCGTCGATGGTCTGTTTTGTCCCGCTATCCTTGATTTGGAACACGGCATTGTACTTGGCTGGCGGCTCATTGGCGGCCACGACCTGAGCAACCCTGCCTAACACTTCGGACGGGGTCGTGCACTTCACGCCATCTACCACAACAGAGCCATCCGCAAGGCCCTCCACTTGGAATCTGGAGGTACCGCTCTTGCGGGGAATGACAACATTGTACACTCCTCCGCCAAGTGGGGTGGCTCTCATGGGGCTGGTCCCTACCGTCTTGCTGAATATCTCGACCAAGGGAGAGCCTCTGGTGTGGTTGGCAAGCACGTTGGCCTTTTCCATGCGGGCAATGGCCTTGACGTGGGCTGGGAAAACCTGCTCGAAGGTCTTTGTCTCAAAGATGTACTCATATATCTGGCGGACACGCTCCGTCAATTCAACTTGAGGCAGATTCCTTATATCCTTCCAAACCTTTCTCAATATCTTCCCCATTTCTTTGTACGAATCTTTTACCGCTCCCTCTCGGGACACCCCCTCATACAGCATGAGCATGAAGCCATCGGCGAACTGCTCCCTTGCTTCTGGCGTCCATTGAAACGGGAGCACCCCCAGCCAATCAGATATCTCCTTGTAGGCAACATAGGCTCGGGTACTGCGATGTGCCATCTTTTCCAGAACCTTTTCATAGTTATGGGCAAACTCATGCGGGACAGTACTCTCATCTGCGTCACGGGTCAAGGCCACACCCATCTTGCCATTGGAGCCAAGCTGGTAGAAAAGGCCACGGACGACCTTGCCGCCCCGTTGCCATGCGATAATGTCTTTCTGGCTCTGGGGGAATTTTCTGCACGTCACGTCAATCTCCTGGCCGTTTGACTTGACAAGGGTTATGGTCTGTACCTCAGGCTCGAAGCCAATGTCGGACACCGGGCGCTGGTCATACATAATCCGGGCACTCTTGTATAAATCCCAATTAAGTGACAGAAAATCAGCTACGTCAATCTCACTCCTGCTCCCCGCGACAAGCATGTCTGTGGCTCTGTCACCATAAATTTCCCCAAGCGTATCCTTGTACCATTGTAATGGATGGTTAAGCCGGGACTCTATTTCAGCAATATCGTCCCAGAAAAAGGAGTAGCCTATTTTGCCATACAATTCATCGTGCATCAACCGCCGGGGGTGGTCATCCTTCACAGGGGTTGTGTAATTGGCGCCGATTAAGTTAGGGTCATTCAATGACCTCGAGTCTATCATATAGACTTCTTCAAAGCCCCGGTTATACATGTCCCGGATGGCATGGCGCAGGATGGCCTTGTAGTAATCCCGGCGGATTTTGGCAAACTGCTTCCGCCAGCGCTCTATTTCCTCCGGTGGCTTGCCATCGTGTTCCATCTGGCGCAGTATCGCAAGGTCTGCGTCATGCTGAATGGTGTCGCTCTGTACCTCGGTAATGACGGCGGCCTTCTTCCCCTCTTTGTCTAAAGAGTATCTCGTTTTATCGTCAACCTGCGTCCATCCTTCCGGTGAGCCAGAACCAAGCGAGTTCCACAGCACGAAAGCATATCCGGGGGGGTGGAGGCTTTGGGCTTGGGCTTGGTATAGAGTCATCCACACGGGGCTTTCTTCCGCCCCCCCCACGAACATCGAATAAGCGTAATCCCATCCATCAAAAGTCTGGAGCCCGCCTCCGGTTTCCCTGAGAGATGGCGGGGTAAAGAACATACCCTCATTGTTGGCGTTAACCATATCCTTGATGTCGCTTAGCGCCATCCTCCTGTTCGGGTCTCCCTTAAAGGACATGAACTCTTTGTCCCCGAGCAGGCCTTTAAGGATGTCCATGACTTGAGTTTTATCGACTGGCTTCCCGTTACGCCCAAGAAATTTACCTGATAGAGCCTTATTCAACTCTTGATAGTTAAAATAATCCAACCCCATGTCTTGGAGTGCGAGGGCTAAGTTGGCCACCTTGTGCCGATAGGAAACCACAGCTTGGCGGGTATTTTCCTTGATGTCGTCCATGCTGATTGAGCCCGATGTTATTCCTTCGTTCAGGTCTCTCAGGCTCAGGGAGAGGTCTTCCTTCTGCAACATCTTCACAAACCGCTTATTGTATATTTCTTGGAGATATAAGGCCATTTCAACGGCGTGTGTGTCGTAGTCCCCTTGATGATTGATGATGTTGTTAATCCTATAGACACCCGTTTCGTAGAGTTCGTTTGCGGTGTCCTCGTCAGTCGCCTTAACCCACTCTACCATGCCGGGGGTAATTGCCTTTTCTATATTTATTATGCCAACAGCCTCACTTATTATTGCTTTAGCAAAGGAATATCCCCTTACTTTGAGGGCTTGGTCAATAAATGCGTTACGCTTGGCCAAAATTTCCTCTGGTACCGCCGACGCTCTATAAACGTCATAAAACGTCACGAGGGTTTTAATCACCCTTGCCGGGACTGTTTCTGGAGACAACACATCAGCCACCAGCATTGAATAAACTGCGGCACGAGAATCCGCAAGACCCGAACATAAGTTATCATTTGGTAAGTCATTGGCCATTATCCGTAGCCCAATTTCCTTGGCACGGTCAGGAGGCGGAAGTGAATCCCCCAATAAGGCAGGATATATAATAGGCGGATTCATGCCCCGGTCATCAAGGATAATTAACGCCTTACTCAAATCTTGGCCGTCTTTGTGGGCGCCAATAAAATGCAATAGCGTGGGCATATCCTCTATAGGGGTGTTAGAACACAACCACTCCGCAAACTGGGAATACCAGTTAAACTGGCGGCTGGTCTGATATATGCCAATATCTTCGCTCCATATTTTTTCTTTATACACCTGCGCCAAGGCCGGAAAAATGCGCTCACCGTATTCATCGCTCATGTCATCGAGAAATCTGCAAAACAACGGCCCCCGATAAAGACGTCTTTCGCCTTGTCCCCCGGCAAGAATTTTGCCGAATAGTTCCACCATTTTGACTGGGTCAATTTGTTTCCCGTCTCCGTGACCATAAAACATTCTCCTTAACGTATAAGCGCCAGCCTTGTTAAGCGCACCGAACGCCTTGGCACGGTCGGTATCTACAACCCCTTCCATTTCTTCCATCGTTATAGGTGAATACTCAAGAAGACGTGATAAGAAAAGTTCTCCGGAATCTTCCGTTCCGATATATGCCAATATCTTCGCTCCATCAAGGTCTCTATCCGAGTATAGCTGCCGCTTCCATTTATCCAGAAGGTAATCACGCTGGTTTTTGGTCAGGCTTTGAAGAGACTGCCTAAACGCCCAGAAATATTCGAACACAGCATTGGGCGGAAGCGATGAAATATCCTGCCGCAGGGACAACTGTTGTTCAATCGCTGGGTTATTCTCGTTCGATAGTAGCTGTCGTTGCGTGTCGAGCGGACATGCGGATTGTCGCAACATCAAGATTGGCGAATACTCATTGGTTGGCGAAAGATTGCGCTCCATCCAGCCAAGTATTTCCGGCGGGAGTATTGAGTTACTGTCCTTCAAAAGCCGATTAAAAAAATCGGAGCGGTCGTCAGGGCTTGGGTGCTCGTTTGCCCAGTTTTTGATAAAGTCCAAAGAAGCCTGTGTTATCTCCGGTATCCAGATATAATCCCATCCATAAATCTCCGGAATTTCGTGGTTGGCAATCTGGGTAAGGTATCCACCAATCAAATCTCTTGAATATTCGGAGGCTTCTCTGTTGCGAAGGCGGTACCTGTAGGCATCCCAAAGCTGAGATAATGATGGAGGCATGTCCTTGATGTCGTTCACGCCAGCCATTTCCATGGCTTCCTTAGTATTCGCCTCCTCAGCCCAATCCCGCACGTAATTAGGGCGGGTATCGTCACCCAGTTCCATCCCGTTATCCGCCCTTTGCATTGCGGGTTCCGGGGTGGCCTCATCCGGAACTAATCGCCGCATTAGGTCATGGATATTCAGGTCGGTCACGTCTTCGTCAACCACCAGCACGGATTGGATGAGGTCGTACCAGTCGTCATCCGAGAACTTGCCATCCGGATAGAGGCGCATCATGCTCCCCGCTAAATCCATCTGGAAGTTAATGGTTGTGTCTATGTACTCCTGCTCGAACCCGAGTTTGACCATGGCGTTATTGAACAACGCCTTGCCCCGCTCAATCCCCGTAACCCCCTCGGTAGGCAATATCCTTGTCGGAGTATGCCATGTCTCTAACTCTGTTCGCCCTTCTTCTTGGGAATAAGCCGACCGGATACCTTGTTCGTATGTAGCTGTCGCATTTCGTCTGGGGACATCAGTATAAACCCGGAGTTCAATATTTCCTGTTCCAGCCTTTTGTGCGATGCCCTCAGCTTTGACAACCTCGACTGCTCGTCTTGCTGAGTCATACCAGTTTTCGTCTTTTGGCGATTCTTCATCTAAGTCTCCCATATCGTATGCGCTAAGTGTTTTACCGTCCGCTGAGAACGATGCACCACTTATACCAACCTCAGACAATTTGTCAAGTAAAACTTTTTGTTTATCAGCGGAGAGGCTGGCCTTGAGTTCGATGGTTAGCACAGGCCGGATTGTGCCATATCTTCCCTTTGTCCCAAGTTCTTCTATTTTGGTCTCGCCACGATAAGTATAGACGGTCACGGCCTGTTGGTTGAACCTGCGCCCAAGGGCGTTTAATGTCGCCACAAATTGGTTAATCTCCGCAGGGTTGGTTGAGTTCAACTCCACGCGAAACGAGGGCTCCACGTCAAATTGATTATCTCCGTATTTCCAAAGCCCGGTCTGGCGAGAGATAGTTACGGGAAGTCCCTCCATGGCCACCCGCAACACCTCTTCGGTCTGGCTCACCTCTTCCGGAGTAAGGTCTCGGTCTCGTTTGGATGAGATGTCCGCCTGAACAGCCAACTTATCAATCCTGCTGACCAGTTCTGCCGCCGGGTCACGCCGCTCGCCTGTCTGTAGCGATACTTCACCCTTCCATTTCCACACCTTGGTCTTAGGGTCTTGTTCGACCAACTTATGCAAACTGTCTATGGCTTGGAAGCGGTCTTTGATTTCCTGCATGGCGCCCTTTTCATTGGCGGCTCGCTTGAGATTCGCCCACACTTTCGGCACTTCACTCGGAGGTAGCGTTTGGTATTCGCCCACATACTTGGCAATAGGCTTCGTTGGCGGGGCGGCTGGCGTTGCGGGCTTGGAAGCGGCTGGTTTTGTCTCAGGTTTGTTTTTGGTGACGTTGTCTATAAATGAGATTGCTTCTTTTTTGGTTGAAAAATACTCTTTGTTTGTGGCAAACCCGGTTTTTCCCAGTTTGCTAATGGTCGTATATTCGACCATCCAGTTGACGCCGGACATCTTGCCCCTTATGTTGATGGGGTCTGATATGCTATAGACGTCTATCTTTCTCTCAACCCAGTCCCCAACTGAATTCTTTTCGTTTTTTGTAAAACTTCCGATTGGCTTTGTCGGCGGCTTCCCTGCCTGTTTGGGAGGCTCTGCTGGTTTGGCTGGCGCAAGAGACTGGATTTCCTTATCCAAGCGGATACGGTCAGCCGCAAGTTTGTCCGGGATGGGCTTACCTCTTTCGACATACTTGGCTATGGCGGCATCCACGGCTTTCTTTTCGGCCAGGAGTTCATCGAGGCGGTATTCGTCAGGATTGACCTGCCCGCCTACAGCCGGAGGCGTCTTTGGCTTCTGTACGGCCTTCTTGGGAGCGGGCTTGTTAAGCTTTTTAAGGACGGCGCCAAGTTCTTTCTTCCTATCCGCTATGGATTGACGCCCACGCTTGCCGTTCTCATCCTGAGTAACCACAAACTTGCGGCCTTGTTCTTCCAGGGCGGCCAGTTCAGCCAACTCTTGGTTAATGGCGGCTTGCTCGGTGGGCGGTTTGAAGGTGTATATCTTTTTGGGCGTGTCCGGTTGTTTAGGAATGACAGCCTTGGGCTTGGGAGCCGCTGACGTTTTGGGCGGGACCACCCTGGGCGCTGGTTCTTTTGGTTCTGGCTTGGGAGGCTCGACCTTACCCGCCGACGTTGCTGTTGGAGGAGGAAGGTTGATTACGCTTGGCGGGGCTGGCGGCTCCGGGGTTAAAAGGTCCGGCTTTTCCTTGGCGGGGGCGGCATTCTTCTGTTCGTTGTATTCGTCTATGCCCCGCTGGATTGATAGTTGCAGTTCTTGGCTCACGTTGGCGGCGTCTATTTTCCCGCCCGTGCTTATCTTGGCCTTGAGGATGTCCCACTCTTGCTGGGTTAATTCCGTTATCTTCTCAGTCGGGGACAGGTCGGTACCCTTGCGTGTCTCTGTGGTTATCTCCCGGATGATTGTTTTCTTTACCGTATCTGCAAGGTCTTTGTTGGTGCCTGTGCGGTCATTGATAATCTTGTGGAATCCACGGTTGACGTTGATGTTTTCCTTAACAAGATTCTTTGGCTTTTCTCCGGGTTGTGGCGCTGGCGCTGGCGGCTTAACCGGGGCGGCATTTGCTTTTCTGCGCTCGAGCGTTTCAAGAAGAGTTGCTTCCGCCCTTTCCTCCGGGGTCATCTCGGACTGCGGCTTGACTGGAGGGGCGCCAGCGGGAGGTACGGGGGTCGAGGGCGGGGTCTTGGGCGGGGGAACGGCTGACGGCGGTTGACCTTGACTGGGGGCGACCCCGGGTACAGCGGGGACACCGGGCGTTCGGGTCGCAGGGAGAGCCTGCCCCTGGGAAGAGGTTCCGTCAGCCAGTAATTTTGGCGGTTGCCATAACGGTGGGAGCGGTGGCGCCCACAGATTAACTACATCAGAAACATACGCTGTGTACGCCCACACCTTGCCTATCGCTTTAAGGTTTTTAGAGATGTCTTTTTGACCAGACAATTTACGCCCATAAGTCTTGGCATTTCTCGCAAGTTCAGAAAAACTTTTTCCGGTTTGAGCCTGTATTTGATTTAATGTCTCCTGAGCCCACCCGGGGCGACCGTCATTTATGTGGCCGATAACCTCATTCAGCATTTCGAGTTGCTTATTCAAATAAGGGGCGGTTGTAGATTTTCCCCCGGCATACTGTTTCATCATAGTCTGGACTTGTTTCTGTATCCGCCCAAGCTGATAGGTCTGGATAAGCGGCTTGGCAGAAGTGGCCATTCCATAGCCGAGACCAGTAATAGAGTTCGTCAACGCCCTGTCCCAAGACCCGGAAAGATATTGAGTCCACGCATCGGCATCAGCATGTCCGGTGGCCATGTCGATGACCACATCGGCGAGCGCACTTACCTCTCCCAAAGAGGCAAACTTGGCTGGAGTCCTTATCCCGGCATCAACCAATAGTTTGCGCATGGTTTTCTGGATACCGGAAGTAACGGCGTCTTTAACGCCTTGCTCGGTCAGGCCAACCCGGGTTATCCCGGATGGTGCGGGCTTGGCCAGAAGATATGCGGTCACGCCAGCGGCGGCAGACTTGGACAGGATATTCACGTAATCATTGATAGAAAGGTTGGTCTTGCCAATGGATAGCATTCCAGCCGTAGCATCATAAGAATCCAATGCTGAGGTGGCGGCAAAGACCTGAGGAAAGGCTGAATAGCCTACCCCACTTAGCAGGCTTGCGGCCTGAGTCCCGACAAGAGCGGGGTCAATGTACGATGTGGCTCCGCCAATGGCGGTTACCTCAAAGACCTTCCACGCTATGTCCATTATGCCGTGTAGCCCCTGTTCGGCCACGGGAATGCGTACAGGCTCCCCCGATTCCGTTGTCGGCTGGTTGTCAGACAAGGCAAGCGACCTTCCGGCCACCTGCATCCGATATTGGGCTTCCGGGTCATATCTCCGGGCCCAATCGCTCCATCTATCCCCATCCCAGAACTCATTCAACGGCATATTCATTACCGAATTGAGCACGCCCATAACCCTGATTCCCAAGTTGGAAAACATAAGCATCGACCCTGTGCCAATCTCGCCTATCTTGTTAAAGAACCGTCCAGAAAAAGTGTTCGGGTCCCATTGAGTAAAGTATTTCGTCAGCCCGTAAGCTACCGTTCCCCGTTGCTCGTCTGCTATGAGTTTGTTCTGCCCCGCTTGGAAAGCGTTGCTCCGGTTGACCTCATCTACCAACCAGTTGGTAAAATCAATTATCCCCGGGTTATATCTGTCTTTTCTCTGTATCGGTGTGCGCCGAACCATATAGTTCTGGCCATCGACAGTCTCAAGGCTCCACGGATAAGGGGTATTGCCATGCGAACCAAACGGCAAGTTCTCTTTGGCCTTGGTCGGGTACCGTTCCACAATCTCTGTTGCAAACCCGTCCTTATCTTTTATCGTGAAAGTCTCGTACCCTTTCGTTTGTGGGGGTGGACTTACTTGTTGCAGGTGTTTGAGGGCGACATCGGCCTGTTTGTTGTATTCACTCGCAAGCTTTGCCCTTTCTGCTTTGGCCTTTTTTAGCTGGCCGGAATAATGTCGGTATAGGTTGATATCCGCTTCTATCTTGTCCCGGTATTTGGCAACCTCCGGGGTAATGGTGGGAGAATTGATATCCCGCACCAGCATATCATAGTTGGCCTTATTTTGGGAAAGCCAGTTCCCCAGCGCTTCGTACTGTTTCTCTGGGTCTTCCGGAAGATTCAGCGGGGTATAGATGCTCTTTGCCATTATTCGTATATGCTCTTGTAATTTCTTTTTTTGCTGTTACGCAGTACACGGACGTAAGCTTCGGCATTGCTTTTGAATGTTTTATATTCTGAGAGCCAGTTGGTAACGTCATTATAGTCGGCGGCTATCTCCCGCCCAAGACGTAATTCTTTTGTCGTGAAGTCTTCGTGCTTCTCAACCTTAGTCCACGTTATTTTGCCGTCCTCAGCTTTTTTGAATTTCCAAACCGTACCATCGCTTTTGACCCTAACTCGGGAATCCCCATCGCCTATTATCAGTTCTCCAGCGCTGTACCCAGCCTTAAAATTTGGTTTCCCCTGGCCAGTTTTCAGCCATGCGGCGACATTCCCGCTGGCCTCTTGCAATTTGTTAAGTGACGAAGACAGGTTGGCCTCGGCTTCATTCAGCATTGGGTCAGATAGATTCACGTCATTCATAAATCCGGGCTCGAGGGTGATGCCGGCGATTGCCACAATCCCCGGGATAGCCCCCGCATCCCATGTCGGTGTCCGGCCAGAGTCGCCCACACCTCCTCCATTGTTCACGCCGTTATTCCCAGGATTGTTGCCGGAGCCGCCCTTTGTTGGCTTAAAGAAGTTCCGGTCTTGCTCGGCGTTGGTTCTGGTCTTTTCCAGTTGTTCTTGTGCCCACTTAAAATCAACGTATCCTCCCATTTGGTTTACTATGGAATATAATTCATCGCTACCCATCCATGGATTATTATTGATAATCTCAAGCATCTTTTGCTGTGCGGCCTCTATTCCGGGCGCCATAATTATCCCAGAAAGGGTTTTGTAGGCCTCTCCGCTGATTTGGTCTGAGTACTGGCCAAGTTCTGCCAGCGTCATGGGGTTTCCCTCAGCCTGGCGTTGCTGGAAGACTTGCAACAGGTTGTTCTCCGCCTTCATGGTAAGTTCTTTCTCGGTTACGTCCGGGGAGAAGTTGTGTTCTTGGAAATAGTCCACATCGGCGCCATACCTTTTCCGGAGTTTTTCAAACTGATAGTTGGCTTGCTCCAACTTGGCGAGGCGGTCTTCCTCGCTCAACTGGCGCAGTTGGGTCTGGTACTCATAGTTCTCGTTGGCGAGAGATTGTTTCATCATCCCCTCAAACACAGTAACCATGTCTTTGAATTTTGACTTATCATCTGGCTTGATGAGTTCAACCGAGCTCTTGGGAACGGGGATTGGTAGCATTGGATTGTTAGGCATCAGTTGCCTCCCTTGAGTGTCCAATATCCATCTTCCCCGAGAATCAGGATATCCCCGACCTTGACCTTGATGTCATTTCCGTTCTTGTCTTTAACCCGGAATAGTTCGGTCACGTTTTTATTCCCCTTCTTGTAGGTCAAGGATACGGAGGCGAAGCCTTTTTTGTTTATGGATACCTCTCCTTCACCGACTGTGTACTCTCCGGTATTTAATGGCTTGGTAAAATTGCCACTGAGTTGTGCCTTTACCGGAGTAGGTTTGGCATCCAACGTATTGGGGTCAAGCACCCCTGTTCCGGCGGCATCTATCAGGGCTTCTGAGTCCATTGAAAAAGGAACGTCTGCGGTAATCCCCGGTGACGCCTTGGTGGACGGCAACAATGAACGGTCTTGAACCCCGGGGATTAACTTTTTTGATTCCGTGGCAGACGCCCCGGGAGAGAGGGTAGTTGACATCTCGGTATCAGCGGCGGCATTTTCGACAGGGATATAGGTTCCGCTTTCCCCAGCCAGCAGGTTCCCGGTCTGGGTGTCTGATGCTGGAGACGAAGGTAACGAATATCCCAGTTGGTGCAGTTGCATCTTCAATAAAATGCCGTTTTGCTGTTGGTAGGTGAGGTTGCTCCAGTCCGGATACTCTTTCATCAGGTCATCCATAAACCGCTGGGTTCCGGCCTCGGCAAACTTGGCCTGGGCAAAGTTGGCGCCGACAGTGGCAAAGTCCATGCCGACCCCGACCAGTTCGGCCTCCCATTGTTTGGTGGCCGCCTTGTAATCCTTTGCCGCTTGGTCTTTGATACGCCCCAGTTCCAGCCGTTGCTGGTCAAGGTTGGCCTTCAATCCGGCGGTGAATTGGGTGTTCTGGATGAGAGCCTGTTGCTGTTGCTCGCCCACCTTGCCTTGGATATCTGAGCCAGCGGAGAGGAGTGCTTGGGCGTGTTGCCCGGATGAGAGCAGACCTTTCTCTTTGGCTATATCCAACTCGTGCTGGGTATTCTGGTAAAGCCGGGAGCCTAAGCTCTTGGCGGCTGAGGTGGTCTGGTTCAAGAGGGTCTTGTTGACAATGTCGGCCTGATTGTTGGCGATAAGCTTGTTGAGGGCTTCTTCGCCGAACTTGTCCCGGTAATCATCGGGCTTCGGTTTGTTCGCCAATAGATAGCCAGCTTTAATGGCCGGGGTTATGCCAGCCAAAAGGTATTGCCAAGCCATTATACACCTTCCTTTAAGTCTATTTCAAGCCGGGTCAGGGCTTCGATGCTGTTAATGGTCAGTTGTAGATACTCTCCCCAGAATCCAAGCGGGAAGAAAATCCATTTGAACCGGGGGATTTCATTTTCAGGCCAGTCGGTACTGAGCCATGTCTTGGAGACGCCAGCCGAGAAGAAGGCGTTGGCTGTGGCGGCAATGACGGAATCCGGGGAAGTCCCGTTCCACATCATGCGCATGCGGATTGGCTTGACGTTATCCATCGTGTATTTCTTGGTAACCAGTTGGCACGTTGCCGCCTTAGCGGTCAGGCTCGGATACCTGTACACATGCTCCCCATCGGAGAGCAGAAGGTCGTTATGGTAATCAGAACCCAGATTGAGGCATACGGCGTTGTCAAAGCCCATGTTGTCAAAGCGTGTCCAAGCCTTTTGTTCAAAGTGGTATGCGTAGGTGCGGTCACGTCCGGCATCATGCAACAGGTACTGGTTGTTCATGCCATAGAAGGCGCCGTAAAAATCATTGGGGCGACCCTTGTGTTGCAGGTCGATTACCCCGGAGGTTAGCGGCTGTACTCCTTCCGGGCTCCAAAGCAACAGCCCGGCCTCACTAAGCCAGACAAGGCCGAAGGGAGTATTGACGAGACTGTTGGGGGCATAGAGCCCGCCATAGGGGAATTCCTTGATGAGGTTGTCTTCCCGGCTGGCCATCTGGGTGAGGTCATCGCTGAGGACGAGCCTGCTGACGGTGTTGCGGGTAAAGACCACTATGGTGTTTTGGTACTCCTGTTGGAGGAATGATGGCACCTCGACAATGGCAAGGATTGGCTCCTTAACGTTATGAGAATTCAGAGACGGGAAGACTCCGCCAGAGATATCTGACCAGCGCAGTACTGTCGGGGTTCCGGCGGTAGCGAGCACCGGGCTCCACTTGATTTCCACCGTGCCGTTGTTATCCCAATCTGCTCCAGCGTCCCAGATGCGGGCTCCAACCGGAGAGCGATAATAGGGGATGCCGCACTCGAAACTTCGGATTACGTCCTCGGCCTCGCTTTCGGTATATCCACCAAAACTGGTTCGCACGTCAAGCAAAATTAGCTCTTCTTCTGTGTAAGCGAACGGGGCACCACCGCCCCCAGCCCGGAACTGGAAGCGATAAGCAAAGTCCCGCTCTGCCGCCTCTGCTGTCGGCCAAGGCGAATAAGCGTCCGGGACAGAGAAGCTATTGACCTTGCGGAACACCTCGTAGGAGCCGTTGCGAACTATTGCGTAGCAACTATTACGTTGCCACAACAAACTAATATAAAGCTCTTGGTCTGCTTCAAATGACTCCAGCCCAAGTTCATCGGGGTAAATCCGTTCTTCAGCCTCCGCCTCGGTTCCCGGGAAAACATACGGGGTGCCAGCACCGAACGTCATCCTGAATTCCAGATACGTAGGAGCGTCCAGTATATATACCCCCTGTTTGGTGGCAGAGTCAGGAATACGTATTTCAAGGGTGTTAGAACTGCCGTCTCCCGCCCCACGACATACATACCTAATCATGGCGAGGACGGCCAAGTCGTTTTCGCACAACAATGTTTTCCAATTAATATCATTATATTCTTCAAAAAGTAATGACACATTGGCTGGTTTGACAGCCTTGGTTAGTGTTTGATGAGTATTGTTCCCTGCGAATATGCGGACATTATCGAACGCAGAATCATACCAGCCAAGGTCATAATGGGCGGCCCCATTATTAGTTTCATTGGCCTTGTTGGGCATTACTTGTAGGTTTTCTGCATTATACCATGCACCCACATAATACGAAAGCAATATCTGGGCGTTGCTCTGCACCCCGGGCTTGTAAAATATATTCTGGTCGGTTAGGTCTGCCACGCTCTGGAATCTTCCAGTCGCATAGGTCTGGAGCAAGGCATCGTCAACCCCGGCGGAAGTTGAAGCCAGAGCGAGATAAAGCTGTGTCTTCCGGTTGCGGTCAAGGTGGGGAAGCTTTGTGATAAGCAGAAGATTTTCTCCGTACTCGGCGTATATCACGGGAAGCGGGGTAATCATGTCCTCAAAATAGAGGCGGATTTTGTCTATGTTGGCCGGGATATTGCTTAATACAGAACTCACGTCATATTTTCCGGCGGCAATCCACGGAACCTTGATTCCGATTACTGCCAAGGCATAGTCGATATTGTTGTTGTTGTCAACGGAAAGGGTAAGGTATTCGTCAAAATCAAAGGGGAACATATTGTGGGCGTTCTTGTCAGCCGAAAGGAAAATGGCCGAGCCAGTTCCAACCACGTTATTAGTAATGGGGGAGACATCGTTTTCATAGCTGATATCGGCAAGGTTCTCGCCGCTATCATCAACATAGACTCCGTTGGAGGTTATGGAGAGCCTTTTGACCAGAACGAAGCTGGTGGCAATGTTGCCCTCAATGAACTCAATGTCCCGGCGGTAGATGTTAAAGTATTTAAGCCGTGAACGCTCCGTCTCCGTGTACTGGCTGTCGAGCAAACCGCTTATCTTGGTGCGATACCAATAATATGCGTAGCCATCCGGGGCATCCGCATCCGGATATTTCCACATCAATCCATGTTCGGTGCATATCGGGGAGGGGTTGCTTTCCGCCCCATAGATATCTTCCACGGTATAGCAATACTGGAGGATGTTTCCTTTTTCTATGCCCATGCCCCGGTCAACCGCCGCTGGTTCCACGTAAAACTGGTCGTCCCCTGCCAAGGATACTTCTGGTGCGTAACGGGGCGCAGGTAATCCAAGGGTAAAATAGACTAATTCGTTTTGGATGGTGACATAACATTGGAGCAAGGGGTGGGTTCCATCGGCAATAAGGAGCCTGTCGGGACTGCTGTGATATTTCGCCCTCTCCGGGCTGTCCTCCAGAAGCAGTGTCTTTGACCACGCAACGGCGGAGGTGCGGTAGTAAGCCACTATCCGGTCATTGGCTTGGATTACGTATATCTTGTCGTCATAGGCGTCTTCCGGCATTCGGGATGGATACCAGATGGCCATTGACTGGATGGGACTAATGGGGTCGTCTTGGTCATCTATGAGTTCGTCAAGCTCGGTTTCGATTTCCCGCACATAGCGCTTGGTCAGGCCTTCGATTCCCCGGTATTCGTAATTGAGAATGTCGGCGAAGACGTTATCCGGCAGAAGTTGCGCATTGGCGGCCTCATTCATGCCGCCGGAGAAATCGGTGAGGGTGACCCGCTTCATTCTACCACCATGCCATCATGTTGCTACAGCCTTGTAAAGACACGGCGCTTACAGAGGGAGAGGCGACCCGGGTGTTGAATGTCCCTTTACAGGCGGTCAGGCTTGCCACCTCGAGGTAGTCCATGTCCACGGACGGAGTATGCAGTTGTTCCACCCAAAGGTCGGTGATGGTCCCAGCAATGGCGCTAATGGTTTGGGCGATAAGGTTCTTGTCGATGACGGCATTGCTGACGGCGAGAGATGGGGCCACGAACTTGTTTGCCCTGGCGATTCCAGTCGCAATGATTTCCCCGACGTCGATAGTACCAGCAAAGACCTCTTCTGTCTTTAGTTGGATGGCGCTGAGGAAAAGTGCGGCGGACAGTGCTCTGACCACAACCCGGTCGGGAACTCCAACTTCAATTACGTTGGCACGGAGTTTCCTGAGATACAAGTTCTGGTCGCCGAAGAAGAACTTTTTGTTACCGGAGATGCCAACGATGTTGGAGCCCATCAGTAAGGGGCTTCCCACTCCGTCTCCGGACTCTATCGGGAGAGGGTCTGAGACGAGGCCAAGGTTGACCGATTCCCGTTGAAGCACAAGCACTCGCTTGTAAACTTCCCCCCACCTTTTGCTTCCAATTTCACTCATGGTGTCTCCTAAAAAGTTATGTCTTGCGAGGTATTGCGCATGTCAATGGAAGGGTTGTAGGTGAACCGCAACCGCTCCGGGGTATGCACACTACGGGTTATGTTCAGCATGCTGAACTTTTTTTGCAACTCATCGAACATTGGGGCATATACGTTGATGAGGTTGGCGTTAAAGTATTTGGGGCGTTGGAGCAGGGAGAGGATGCACCCAGTCAGCACCAGTTGGTATGCGTTCTCCGGCATGCCCGTGTATTCGGTGGCGTTGATGGCGGGGATGGGATAGTCCCGGCGTATTTTGAGCACGATGGCAAATGTGTCCGAGGTCACGTCCACGTTGAAATAGATATTGCGGTTGATGCTGGTGTAGTCCCCGGTGTACCCCTGGGAGCGTAGCACGTCATAGGGCACCGGGCGCATTTTGTATCCAGTACTGGAATAGATGGCCAGCAGTTTCGTCCACGTGGCGGGTAGTGTTATGCACTTGTTGACGCTGTCGAACTCCAGTTCTGCGATGATATTGCTGAACGAGATTTCTGGGTCAGGGTCGTCCTGGATTGCGTAGTCGAGGAGCATGGCGATAAGGATGTCATCGTAGGGGTTCCGGGCAACCATTATCAGTTCGTTCTCTTTCTCCGCCTCTGCGTTTATCCTGCGGATTACTCCCATCAGGGCTGAGTGGAACTCGCCGCAGGTGACCTGCTTGTCGTTCACGCTGGAGAGCGTTACCTGTATCTCTTGGAGCATTTGGGTCAGGTTCATATCAGCATACCTATTTCCGCCTTAACGTCCTTGGCGACCAAGGGGATGAGTTTATGGATGAACGAGTTGTGCAGGGGCACGGAGTCGCTGTCGCCGAGCACGGAGAGCAGGTCGCGCAGGTCTGGGTAGGTGCGCAGGGCAACGGTGATGGTGGTACTGCCAAGCCCGGTCAGCACGGTCAGGTTCCTGCCGTCATAGAAGTGGAATAGCTCCTGCCCGCTGGCTGTGGAGGTGGCCGTGGTACAAGGGGCAAAGAAGGGGTTGGCCGTCATGTTGGCGAATTCCCGGGCGGTGATTTCTTGGGTTGGGATATACCCGTTTTCGGTCAGCACGGCTATCTCGGCGATAGACGAGAAGGTGCGCCAAGGGATGGCGTAGCTTCCTCTGCCATTTCCATCTGTGTCGATGGAGAGAACATCCTGCTGGAGCAAGTCCTTCGATTCCACCAGCGACAGGGACGGATGCCCCTCGTAGGCTTTCTCGATAAACAAAGACCAAGCGAGGTCTTTAAACGTGCTCGACAGAGCGTTTGGGTCTCCCGCTCTTGCCAGGATTTCCTTTAACAGGTTTCCCTTTTCCATTCTTTGTAGCCTTCTTAGGTTGGGTCATTTTCTTGGTTTTCGCTTCTTCCACCTGCTCCGGGGTGGGGGGCTCGATGACGAGGTCAATCATCTTGGACTTGGCCTCGGCTATGTCTTCCTTGGTGATTACAGTCGGGTCTTGGGGCTCATCTGTCACGTAGCTGATGTACGGGTAGGTCTCGACCAGCCATGCGGCCAGCTTTTCTTCCACCATGGCTGTTTTGCTCCGGCTGGGGAATACAACATGTATCCGGCGGGAGGCGCTCTGGCTCTCCTTGTAAATGGCGGCATACTGTTCCTTGCTTACCGCTATCGAGCAGGGCGTCTTGGTTGTCTTGAGCATTACTCTTTTATGCATAATCATTGGTTACTCCTTCACTGGGTCCTGTGAGGTGTTGGCGGCAACGAACTTGTTCCCGCTGATATTCTTGTCATGTTGGCGGTAGTAGTACCCGACCACCCAGTCGAGCCTGAGCAGGGCGTCATTGGGGTGCTCTTTACCCATCCTTTCCATGAACTCGGTATCCACTTGGCGCACGAGGGTCTCGTCAAAGCGAACCCTGCGCACGAACTCAGGCTTCCAGAATCCCGTGGGGGAGGCGAAGCTATAGGCTTTCTTCCCGGTGTCTTCAAACGGGATGGCTCCGGTAACGATGCCGACAATGCCGGGATACATGTGCTGGCGCTTCATGTAGGCGTTGACCACGTTCAGGACGTAGTCTTCGGCCAGAATGTCATCATCGCCCACGTAGAGCAGGAGGTCGGTATCACAGCGGTCGGCGAGGGTATTGTAGGCTTTGCCGATGCTCATTGACCTGTCCATGTTGTCGAGGATGTCGATGGTGATGGGGTAGCCCTGCACGGACAGAGAGTTGAGCAGGGTATTCAGGTACTTGCGCCGGGTCTGGACGATGCCCACGGTCACGGTCGGTGCGGGAATGTCCGCCGCTTCCTCGCCGAGGATTTCCACGATTTGCTCGATGACTCCACGCAGGTTTAGCTTGGTTATAATGGCTTCCCGGTAATGTTGGGGTTTATTGACGTCTTTCAGGATGCGCTTCACGTCATCCAAGGAAGACCAGATGTATTCTTTGGGATAGACATGCTCCGCTCCGAGCCAGTCCCGGATGACCGGGCAGACGCCACAGCACATGGCTTCCACGGCAGAGACACAGAAGGATTCCCGGACGCTGGCGTTGATATAGTAGGTCTTGTCTTCGAGGAACTTCTGCATGTCAGGTTGCCACGGATAGAGGGTCACGTTTTTAGGCTTGCAGTTGAGCATGTAGTGCCAGAGGTCTGGC